>Ga0268281_1000232_pt1 | contig 43575 bp, 47 predicted proteins | sample saktaG_10_FD_190134 | JGI IMG/M metagenome (GOLD analysis project Ga0268281, IMG submission 190134) | Saline water microbial communities from Sakinaw Lake, British Columbia, Canada - sak_2011_5_24_50m | ecosystem: Environmental > Aquatic > Non-marine Saline and Alkaline > Saline ...
GCTGGCGACAGTAATAGCGCCTGTACCCAGGGCCTCAGCGGATGTTGTAGCGCTGACTACACCAGTGCTTATTGTGGTACCGCCGCTGTAGGTATTAACGCCTGAAAGAACCCATGTGCCTGCTCCTGTTTTAGTTATACCTACCGTACTGGTACCTCCACCGTCACTTATAATACCGCTTATACTGCTTGATCCTGTATTGGCACCACTAAGAGTAAGGGTTTGTATGACATCTGTTGTACCTGTAATAGTGCCATCAAAATTTATAAGCTTGGTATTGTCCGTAGCATTGTTAGTAAAAGAGTAATCACCTACAAGTACAATATTAGAGTCTATCGTCTGAGTATTTGCAGTTCCAGCTGCGTTCTGTATGGTTCCAGCATCGGTTAAATAAAGAGTGTCGCCGCTAAGGGTAAATGCGTCTGCTGAAGCATCAAAAGTAATGTTCCGGACATTCCTTGTATCATCAACTGTAACATTATTATTAACACCACCCGTAAATACAGCAGTGTCTATATTATCTGTTGTACCAACGCCTCCCGGGGCAGCATCACCCCCCCAGTTTCCTCCAGTAATCCAAAGCCCACTTTCGCTACCATCCCATGTGGCATCTGCCGCAAAACCACTACTCGGCATTATAGAAGTTATCAAAAACAACAAAAAAATCGCCTTGGGCAATAACCCTAAAGCGATTTTTAACGGTTTTAAACGTCTAAAATTTCTGCAATATATGATAAAAAAATAAACTAATTGTAAAGAATATCCCACCGATATTCCCATGCAACCCCCACCAATATTATACTTTTAACTATTACTAGTTAATAATAACCTAAAATCATAGCGGTGTCAAAACTTTTTTGCTGTAAATCGAAAAAAATAAACAGACGTTTTGAAACCCAATCGGGATAGTGTGCCCTATAGGGGTCATATCCTAGACCTATAAGGTACACTGTCCCGATTGGGTTTCAAAACGTCTGTAAATTTATCTTACCGCGTAATCACCTTTATGACGGTCTTTTAGTTCGCCTAGCTTGGACTTGTTCCAGTTATTAATCCTGGAGTAGTATCCAACTATCCTTGTCATATGAGTAAGGTTCGGAATGCCTTTTTTTATCTTGTCCCAATCCTGAGTCTCTATTCCGTCATCTGATATAAAAAGCTTGGTATCTCCTTTTCTTATGGCAATACCTGATACGCCTTCATGCTCATGTTCTGCCCACTCATAGCCAAGTATAAGTATTTCAGATATAAAATCTTCCTTTTTCATACACCTAGCTCCTTTTTCTTTAATACCATATCAATATCATTATCCGCTGTAGTAATAGGTGCTATATTAAATTTTTCTACTAAAACATTTAATACATTAGGCGATATAAATGCCGGTAGCGTTGGCCCGAGCTTTATGTTTTTTATGCCCAGCGAAAGCAGGGTAAGCAGTATACATACAGCCTTCTGCTCATACCATGATAGTATAAGGGACAAAGGGAGCCCGTTTACATCGCATTCAAAGGCCCTTGCTAAGGCTATGGCTATTTTTATAGCAGAATAAGCGTCATTGCACTGCCCGCAATCCAATAATCTCGGGATACCATTTATATCTCCAAACTCAAGCGTATTGAACCTGAATTTTCCGCAGGCTAATGTAAGTATCACGCAATCCTTCGGAATTTTTTGCGCAAACTCAGTATAATAATTTCTTCCAGGCTTTGCGCCGTCACAACCTCCTACAAGGAAGAAGTGCCGTATCTTGCCTGTCTTTACAGCATCAATAACCTTGTCAGCCACACCAAGCACGGCATTGTGCGCGAAACCGACTAAGATATCCTTACCTGATCTTGACTCTTTAAAACCCTTAAGCTCTAAGGCCTTGTCTATAACCTTGCTAAAATCCTTAGCGCGATCTTTAGCCTCTACATGTTCGACTCCGGGCCATCTGACAAGGCCTGTTGTAAATATATTAGCATTATAAGACTCTCTGGGTTTTTGTATGCAGTTTGTCGTCATCAATATAGCTGCTGGTATATTTTCAAACTCTTTCTGCTGGTTTTGCCATGCCCCGCCAAAATGGCCAACTAGGTGAGGGTATTTTTTCAAGTTTGGATAACCATGCGCTGGCAACATTTCACCATGTGTATATATATTTACACCTTTGCCTTCTGTCTGCTGCAGCAGTTGTTCAAGGTCAAGCAGGTCATGGCCTGAAACTATTATAGCAGGCCCTTGTTTTATGCCGAGTGAAACCTTTGTAGGCGCAGGGTGACCGAAGTGCCCTGTATGAGCACTATCCAGTACCTCCAGGCATTTAAAGTTGACTTTGCCAAATTCCGTTATCATGCTGATTAAGGCATCAGCATCAAGAGAGTCATCAGCTGTTGCTGATAATACCTTGTAGAAAAAACTGTTTACGCTCTCATCATCCTTGCCTAGAATCGAGGCATGGCCTGCATAAGCTGCCATGCCTTTTAAGCCATAGAGCAAAATCTCGCGCAGGCTTCTTATGTCTTCATTTAGGCCGGGATTAGCCATTACCCCTACTTTCCTTCCCTGCTGTATCAGCTCATCCGGGTTTTTCTTCGGCGCCCAATCTGCGATCTCACCCAGCTGTCCTGTAATATTTATATTGCTCTTCAGGTCTTCTTTAATTGCATACCCCTTAAAGATCATATTCCGGATAGTCTCTGTATCAAAATTTACATTTGTAATTGTTGAAAAGAGCGCCTCTACAACAAATCGATCTGCCTGTTTTCTTTTTAAAGAGGCTATATCTGATTTTACAACGCAGATTGCTATACCTTTTAGCAGATGCAAAAGCGCATCCTGCAATATAGCTGTCTTTTCATCCTTACCGCATACCCCTGCTACTGTGCAGGCCTTGCCACCACCAGTCTGTTCACACTGCCTGCAAAACATACTCATAAATCCTCCCTTTATGCCTTTATCATTATAAGAAGCATCTTAAAAGGCTCCTTTGCCTTTAAAAAATGGGGCTCATTTGCTGGCATTGTTATAATATCACCTTTTGACACCTCTTTGACCTCTCCACTTATTCCAATCTCTGCTCTGCCGTCAACTATAAAAACAAGCCCATCAAATGGTGCTGTATGCTCACTTAAGGCCTGCCCTTTATCAAATGCAAATAGAGTCACAGTGCCTGTTTGCTTATCTATAAGCGTTTTACTTACAACAGAATCCTTCTGATAACCTATAAGCGTTTCCATTGATTTAGCATTGCCTATTATTGTATCCATTCAAATACTCCTAATCAGGGTGAAGCTGTTTTTTGTAATACTCGAAACACTTCTTACATACCCCGTCTGACTCTACCCATTCCGGGTGAAGTTTTTTTATTACATCAACTATATGTTTATCTGTATGCGTTATGATATCAATGAGATCTCTTTCCATTGATTTATTGCATACAGGGCACACATAATCCATATTTGGCCTCTTCTCTTATTTGTAAATAAAACCTGTCTGGCGAGACCAGAACAAAAGATCCAACTCGCCAATGGGGATCTTGACATATTTTGAAAACTCGGTCATCTTGTCCTCTAAGTCGAGATACTTATTTTCACCAATTGATGCAGGGATTTCAGTTATAACATTAAACCTCTTGAGATTTTTTAATATATGAGTATCCAGAATAGCGAGGTCTCTGCCAAGGCCTATATTGCGCAAGAAATGGCTCGCTTCTTTATAGCCGATTCCTTTTACATTTTTGGCAAGTTGTTCTCTTACCATAAATGGATGATCAGCTAATATAAAACTTTTTATATTAAACTTAAGGCCCTTTTTAAAATACCTTCTTGCCTGGGTAAGGTATAATGCCTTATTATTATGAAACCTTACAATACCCCTCAACCTCTTTGCTATGTTGTGCCTATTGCCATTAAACAGGAGGTTTTCTCTTTTTAATTCCTTAACAGCCCTGTTACCATTTAAAGCTTTTGAGCCCGGGGTAAATATACAGAACGCAAGCTCTTCAAATACCTGCCTTTCAGATAATCTATCAAGCCTCTTAAAGCTTTTAAGCCTTTTGCGAATATCATTTTTTTTAAGGCGATAATCTTTTAAAAGCTGGGCAGTAGACCTGTATCTTGCCATGCCTACGCGCTATCCTTTTGGCCATATCCTATGACATAGCGAAATGCGGATAAAGCAGCCTTTGCGCCTTCTCCTGCGGCAACTATTATCTGTTTTTCAGGGACACTTGTTACATCGCCTGCTGCAAAGATCCCTGCTGTGTCAGTCTGGCAGGCGCAATTTACTTCTATTTCTCCAAGGCTGTTTTTTCTAACACCCTTTATGAAATCAGAATTAGGCACAAGGCCTATCTCTACAAATACGCCCTCAAGCACAATATCTTTAACCCCTTGCGGGGTCTGGATCTCTACAGCTTTTACAAATTTATCGCCCTTTATGCTCTTTACGCTGCTCTTGTTATATATAGTGACATTTTTTGCTGCCTTAAGCGCTTCCTGCATAATAACATCACCTGTAAGATCATCGGCTATATTTACAACATGGACTTCTGTTGCTATTTTTGAAAGTGATATCGCAGCATCAAGGGCAGAGTTTCCTCCACCTATTACAGCTACTCTTTTTTTTGCAAACAGCGGACCATCGCATGTTGCGCAATAAGCAACACCCTTGTTTTTATATTCTTTTTCACCCGGGACATTCAGCTCTTTGGGGGTCGTGCCTGAGGCAATCACAACTGTCCTGGAGCTGTATTGCGCTTTATCTGTCTTTACGGTTACCGAATCTTTTGCCTTTTCAACAGATAAGACATTCTCGTTCTCATTTACCGTTATCTTATAGGCATCTATATGCTCTTTGAATTTTTCTGTAAGCTCAGCACCTGTTACAATCTGATACCCTGTATAATTTTCTATATCGCCTGTCCATAAAGTCTGCCCGCCTATGTCCTTGCTTAACACCAGAAGATTCATCTTTTTTCGGGCAGCATATATGGCTGCGGTAATACCTGCAGGGCCAGCGCCTATTATTATAATCTCATAAACCATTATATACCCAGCTTCTGGCTTATGGCAGTTCTGTCAAAGCCGACCATTATCTGGCCATCTATATCTATGACAGGCACACCCATCTGGCCACTTTTTTTCATCATTTCATCTGCTTTCGCAGGATCTGATGATACATCTATATTTTCAAACGCTATATTATTATTTTTTAAAAACTCTTTCAGCCTTATACAGTGCGGACATGTTGCAGTACTGTAAACTGTTATCTTTTTATCCATTTTTCCCCCTTTCACCCTTCTATTTTTTCCATCGGCTGGTTGCAGCATACAAGCTCACCACCTCCAACCTTTGTGACCGTAACCTCATTTCCACATATATTACACCTATAACGTTCCCCTGCATTTTCAACTGCCATACACTACCTCCTTATTTAAAACTTTATTGACTTCAAAACACCCTTTAATGAATCTGCGGAACTCTTAAGCTGTGCCTGTTCCTGATCTGAAAGCTTGAGCTTTAAAAAATTCTTAACACCGGTCTTATTTACTATAGAAGGAATGCTTAAGCATACATCACTTATACCATAATAGTCTTCTATCAGAGTAGACACCGGTAAAACCGAGTTTTCATCCCTTATGATCGCCTCGACAATCCTTACCAATGCCAATGCTATGGCGTAATATGTAGCGCCTTTTGTATTTATAATCTCATAAGCCGCGTTTTTTACCTGACTGAATATACTGTCAAGCTCCTTATTGTAATCACACTTGTCATTGCACAGCGGGCAATATTCCTTTAATACCATGCCTGCGATATTAGCATGGCTCCATATAGGCAACTCTGTATCGCCATGTTCACCGACAATATAAGCGTGGACATTCCTTGCATCGACTTTGCAGTGTTTGCCTATAAGAAATCTGAGCCTTGAGCTGTCAAGTACTGTGCCTGAGCCTATTACCCTGTTTGAAGGAAACCCCGATATCTTAAGCGTGATATAAGTCAGCACATCAACAGGATTTGATACCACAAGCAATATAGCGTCTTTTGTATGCTTGGTAATGCTTGAAATTATATCACCGAATATATGCGCATTAGCCTGTACAAGGTCTATCCTGCTCTGGCCTGGTTTCTGTTTAGCGCCTGCTGTTATTACAACTATGTCAGCGCCTTTACAGCCCTCATAACCGGAATACGATATCTCAACTGGTTTTATAAAGCTTGCACCGTGATTTAAATCCATGGCTTCGCCGCGTGATAGATTATCATTCTTATCTATAAGAACTATCTCGCGGGCTGTGCCGTTTATGCTTAAGGCAAATGCAAAGGCAGCACCTACATTTCCGCACCCTATAATCGCTATCTTAGGTCTTTGTATATTCATCTTGGGTTCTCCTTAAAGTACTTTACTCTATAATTTTCTTAAGCTGGAGTATATCATCTATTATATAATCGGGCATTACCCGTTCTATGTCCTGTCTTTTGCCTATCCCGTAAGTAACAGCGCATGTAACTATACCCGATGCCCTGCCTGCCAAGACATCAATATCCATATCACCTACCATAATGACTTTCCCCTTGTCTTTTACAGAGGTTTTCCCAAACAGTTTGTCAAACTGGCACCTGCTTGGTTTTAAGCAGCTTGTATTATCATCACCTATCACGTTTTTAAAATAGCTGGCTATACCCATTTTCTGTAAAATTATCTCGGATGCTCTGTGATTGCGGTTTGTTATAACTGCCTTGTCCTTGTTCTTGAAATAATCAAGTATTTCAGAAACGCCCGGATACACATAGGCATTATCAGCAGGATGAGCCTGATAATAAGACCTGAATATCTTAAATGCCCTGTCTTTTAAGCCATCAGCATCTTTACCAAGAGAACTCTTAATAAGTTCATTAACACCCTTACCTACATATGAGATAATTTCCTCAAAAGGCCTTTCTTTTAAATTTAAACTTCTAAGCATAAAGTTTGCAGCATTTACAATATCCTGCCTAGAGTCGACAAGAGTGCCGTCAAGATCAAATATGATAAGTTCTATTTTTCGCATGGTTAAAATATTATATTTGCTATAACACCAAAAAATACCACCTGTGGCACGGTGATAATAGGAAGCCATATAGCAACCCTTCTTCCGACATTATGCCACAACAGGCCGATCTCTGTATAATCTGTCACAACCCCTGCCATTAAAAATACGAAACTGTTTCCTAAAGCAGCGGTCTGCCTGTATATTTCAAAAGCAAGAGGCGCTGTGCCTTCGGAGCATACCTCAAGCACGGTTGCAAAGGCCAATGTTACAAGCAGGCCTAAAAATGTAGGCCCCATAAACCTTTGGAACACAGCCTGTGGTATATAAGCCCCTGTCACGCTAGCAAGGCCAATTCCAATAAGTATCCACCATAGGACCATATCGCCAAGTGATACGGAGCCATTTATTGTTCCTTTTAAACCTTCTAAAAGACTTACCTTGGTGAATTTATAAGACCGCATCCTTCTGCGGATATCCCCTTTTATGGAAAAACCCTCTTTTACCATAACCGTATTGTTGTTAATCTCGATAAGATTTTTTCGCTCTAAGAATTGATATATGATACCGGTTGTTATTGCTATTAAAATCGCGGCTGTTATTATATAAAACGCCTTAAACCCGAAAAAACCTAAGAGCATTATAGTAAGCGGCAGATTGGCCCAGGGTGATGCCAGAAGGAATGCCACTACAGCGGGGTTTGACGCACCTTTTTTATGGAGCTCTATGGATAAAGCAAGTATGCCGTGACTACATGCGCTCATAAAAAACCCCAATATTACAGAATATAGTATGGTGCGCTTGTTTTTTTTAGACAGTGTGGATGATATATACTCTCTGGGAACAAAATAATCGATTGCGCCGCCTAACAAAAACCCCAGTAGTATTGCCCACCATATCCTTGAAAAATACATATATAATGATTTTCTAAAAGGCTCAAGCAACGGAACAAAATATGATAGGCTGCTCAGAAAAATCAGGATAGCGGAGATTATGAATGCCTTGTTCTTATACCATGGCCTAGCTTTGTTTTTGCAGCAGGGATGTTCATGTTCCATATCAATAACCTGTAAAATTCTCTATTACAATTTTTTCTTCTCTTATTAGTAACTTCTCTTTTAAGGTCTTATTCAATACTTCAACCATAGCTGGCGGCCCGCATATAAAAAAGACCCTGTCATTATAATCAGGGATCTCCTTTTTTATCATATCTGCATCTATATAGCCTGTCTTGCCTTGCCAACTATCTTTATTGATATCCTTGGCAGTAAGTGTACATACAACATTAAAATTGCTCCTGGCTTCTGCCATCTTGTCAAAGTCCTGCTTAAATATAATGTCTTTCTCGGTATTGTTACCGTACAACAATACCATATCGGTGGGCAGGCCTTTATCAACTACATATTTTGATATGCTTCTTATCGGGGTTATGCCTATGCCCCCTGAAAGGAAAGCTATTTTTTCATGTTCACCTTCAAAAGTAAATTTACCATAAGGCGCCTTTATCTTAGCCCAATCACCCGGCTTAAGATTATTAAGCGCGCTTGAAAACTCGCTGCCTGTTAAGCGCTTGGTAAATTCAATGTAACCTGTTTCGGTCGGAGAATTGGAAAATGAAAAGTGCTTGGTTTTTTCCTGTCCATTTATCATTATACCGACAAAAAAGAACTGTCCTGGCTTAAATACAAGGTCGTTTGTTGTCTTAAACCTAAAACTCTTTACGCCAGGGTTTCTCTCTATAACAGAGATAAGCTCTGTCTCGAATATTATCATGGATTGATCCTAGAGCTCTGCTTCATTAAACCATGCGCCATGCTGGTTGCATAATGCTACTGCGCCAATCTTGCCTTCACCTGGTTTGAGGTGGAGCGCTGCCGCGGGATTACACTTCTGCGGGCTAAGGTGTACACGTGCTATAAACTTCCTATCAATATAATAATCTATATGCATAATATAGTGTTTATCTTCCATAGGATGCTGTATCTGGCCAAGTTTTACATGCACATCATGGCAGCCATCAGGTATCAGGCCGCATTTATGCACAACTGTTATAACAGGTATATGCTTCTTCTCAAGCTCGGTTAAGCTGTCCTTATCTTGCGGCTCCTTAATGGCATCCTTGCTTTCTAAAAAAGCACTCTTCGGGGCACCGCAGACAGGACAGTTATCAGGCGCAGCCCCATCAATTGCTATATACTTGCATATCTTACATGTATAGCCATTCATCTTAATGCCTCCTGTTTTAATAATTTTCGCACAATATTTCGTAATAAGCCTGTGGATGCAGGCAGGCCGGACATTTATCAGGCGCTTGAGCGCCTTCATGTACATACCCGCAATTGCGGCATTTCCACTTTACAACTGAGGCTTTCGCAAACACGGTATTTTCTTTTATGTTTTTAAGGAGCTTACGGTATCTTTTCTCATGCTCTTGCTCAACCTCTGCTATTTCTTTAAACTGATCGGCTATCTCATCAAACCCTTCCTGCCTTGCTGTTGCTTCAGCTTCTTTGTAAAGCTTTGTCCACTCCTCATTTTCTCCGGCAGCTGATGCGGCAAGATTCTGTGCAGTATCTCCTATAATCCCCGCAGGATATGTTGCCTGTATCTGGGTATCTCCTCCTTCAAGATACTTGAAAAACCTCTTAGCATGCTCTTTTTCATTTTCAGCAGTCTCTAAAAATATTGCTGCTATCTGCTCATAGCCTGCCTTTTTTGCAACACCCGCAAAATAGGTATAACGATTCCTTGCCTGAGACTCCCCGGCAAATGATGCTAAAAGATTTTTCTCTGTCTTTGTTCCCTTTATGCTTTTCATGTGTATTTCTCCTTCCATTTAAGCTTTTACGTGTTTTAGTTTGTGCGGCGTAAGGTCTACAATTTTATCTACCCGCACTTCTATTATATATTCTGGCTTGGGCAAAAGAATTTCAGGGTGTCTTGCGTGGCCTTTTTCGCCGCTTATATTTTTAAGTATTCTATGCGATATCCTTCCTGATATCTTCTTATCCCATGCTGCCAGGATATCCGGTTTTATCTTATCCTCGATGATTATTTTTGCTTTTCCTTTTAATGAATAGCCTTTAAACTTATGCTCATCTACAACCGTAAGCGCTATATTAGGGTCATTCTTTAAATTCTCATATGTCCTTTGCTTATACAAATCTAAAAGATATATGCGGCCCTTCTTGTCTATGTTGACTATCCCTTTGCAGGAATTGTGTATGGCGCCATCCTTGTCTATGGTCGAAATCACAGTATAATGTTGCCTATAAAGAAAATGGATTATTTCATCGCTTAGTTTCATAATTATTGCCTTACGCTTCTACGCCGGTTTAATGAAATCCACATATATTGCCAATGCCAGGGCAATGCCTGAAAAGAAAAATATAAAAAAGTAATTTATAGCATCTTTCTTTGATGATAGCTTACAGACAATAGTTGCCAGCACGTGGTAATCGTGCTCTGAAAGGGCATTTTTTGAAAGCAGTTTGTCTGAAAGCCGCGTACTAGCCAGCTCTTTTTGCAATGCTGTATCATATTGAAATTTATATGCAAAAAATATAAGAAAACCCACTATCCCTGTGTACCAAAATATCTTGGCCATTGCAGGATTTACATCCATTAAAACATTTACAGCCCTGATAGATATTATTGCGACAAGAGCTATAAAAAATAAAACCCATGAAAAAAATGGCTCTTTGCATTTCTGCAGTTTAACGCAATCAGTGCATATGAATTTATTAGCATTTTTCATGGAATTATTTCAGTCTTTATGCTGATATTACCTGTTTTACCTCGGGGATTTCCTGCTTTAATGTGCTCTCAATACCCTGCTTCAATGTCATCTGGCTCATAGGGCATCCCGCGCAGGCGCCTTTTAACCTTACCTTTACGGTGCCGTCTTCTGTTACATCTATAAGCTCGACATCACCTCCATCAGCCTGCAATGTCGGCCTTATCTTATCAAGCACCTCTTTTACCCTGTCTTTAAGCATAATCTTTCTCCTTTTATTTTCGATTTAAGAGCATGGCATCTATCTTTGCAACGGCCTGCTTATCCCCGCCTGCCTCATCTGTCTTCTTTATAATTGATGCTGGCGTTGCCTCTTCCTCGATCTGTTCTTTTACAAACCAGCTCAGGAATTCAGCGGTTTCATCATCATTTTCCTGTTTTGCGATATCAAAAAGTCCTTGTATAAGTTTTGTTACAGCCTTTTCATGGGCAAGTGTTTTTTCAAAAAGCTCAGGCCCTGATTTAAAATCCTGTGGTGGTGCCTCGATACCATCAAGTGCAACGCGCACACCTTTTTTCGATAAATAATCGTACATCTTGTCAGCATGCTCAAGCTCTTCCCTGAACTGGCATTTAAACCAATTGGCAAAACCTTTTAAGTTTATTGAATGGGCATAAGAGGCCATGCCAAGATACAGATAGCCTGAATATATCTCCCTGTTTATCTGATAACTAATTTTATCCGCTAAATTTTTGCTTATCATTTGTCAATCCCTTATCGATTATTAAATTAAAAAGGCCTTTTAGTGTCGTGCCCAGGACCAAATACTGCAGCCCTCCTTGCAATGAGCAACCTGTCTAAGCATCCATTTTCTTGTAAACATATGCATCACCTCGCTTTCTATCTAAAATGCCTGCTATTGTATTTTTCCAAGAGTTTTAGTGTTTCCTCTTTGCACTGCCCGCAGACCGTGCCTGCCTTGGTCTTTTCCTGCAACTGCTGGTATGTCCTTGCCCCTTCAAGCACAGCATCTTCTATCTCCTTGTCAGTAACATTCATACACTGGCAAATAGTCCGCTCAGGGTACTGCTTTACCTTATTTTCCATACCATTTCTTTTATAATAATCATCTATGGCAGCGCGCAGGGCCTTATCTCCTAAAACAGAGCAGTGTATCTTGTGCTCTGGGAGGCCGCCGAGTTCTGCCGCTATATCTTTAGGGGAGATTTTATATGCATCTTCTATTTTCATGCCCTTTACCTTTTCCGACAATATGGATGTAGAGGCAATAGCGCTTGCACAACCATATGTTTTCCACTTGCAATCCGCTATTACACCTTTGGTTTTATCTACCTTTATCACCATCAGCATCTGATCTCCGCATTTGATATTGCCAACAAGACCTTTTCCGTCCTCATCGTAGGAAGACTCTTCATCCAATATATTCTTTGGACTTGTAAAGTGTTCCTTAACCTTGTCTGTATACACCCACTTTAGAGGCTCTGTCATATCAAGGCCTTTCCTTTCTTAGAATACGCTGATGATATGCCGCGTACCTTTTTAATAACCAACGGAAGTTTTTCTATTACGTAATCTATGTCAGAATCCGTCGTTTCCCTTCCCAGGCTAAAACGTATGGCACCGTGCGCTTCTTCAGCGCCTATACCTGTTGCTAATAGCACATGAGATGGATCCAGCGAGCCTGACGCGCATGCTGAACCTGTTGAAACAGCAATACCTTCTATATCAAGATAAAGAAGCATTGCCTCCCCTTCCGCGCCTTTAAATGATACATTAAGCGTGCCAGGCAGTGAATCCTTAGGGTGCCCGTTAAAACTTATATCCGCTATTTTATTTTCAATAAAAGTTTTCAATCTTTCTTTTAGCCGCGTAAGCCTTTGGGCTTCTTTGTCCATCTCTTTTTTTCTGCAGCCTATAGCAGCTGCCATACCTATAATACCGATAGTGTTTTCTGTGCCTGCCCTGCGGCCCTTCTCCTGATGCCCCCCTCTTATAAAAGGGCAGAACGGGGCCTTTGCTTTAGCATACAAAGCACCTATTCCTTTTGGGCCGTATATTTTGTGCGCGGAAAAAGACAGAAAATCAACTCCAAGCGCTTTAATATCAACAGGGACCTTGCCAACCGCCTGGACAGCATCAGTGTGAAATAGCGCTCCTTTTATATGCGCGATATCGGATATTTTTTTTATATCCTGTATTGTGCCTATCTCATTGTTTGCCATCATAATGGATACAAGCATGGTTTTCTCTGTTATAATATCTTTTAATTTATCGATATCCACTTTCCCATATCTGTCTACACCTGTCCGAATTATTGATACGCCTTTCTGCTCTATGCACTTTGACGTCTCTATTATGCATGGGTGTTCTATGTCAGAGATAACGACCTGATGCCTGCCGCCGCACTTAGACCCGCATATGGCAGAACAACATGAAACCATATTCAATATAGTGTTATTTGCCTCGGATCCGCTTCCGACAAAAACAATTTCATCTGATTCAGCATTTATAAACGACGCGATATCAGCCCTTGCCGATTCTATTGCGGCTTTAGCCTCTCTTCCAAAACTGTGAAGGCTTGAGGCATTTCCATATATGGCCATCGACTCATTTACAGCTTTTTTGACTTCAGGATGGAGAGGAGTTGTCGCGTTATTATCAAGGTACACTCTTCTATTTTTCATCTTTATAGCTCTTTTCTTTTTTTTAGGAACGGTTCTTGAGCCCCCATTTTTGTTTTCGCAAGAAAACATGGGGGCTCAAAAACCGTTCCTAAAGATATTCTCCTTTTTCGAGATAGCTGACATAGTCTTTTACCGCATCATTTATGCCAGTGAACTGATAGCCACACCCTGCGCTTCTTAATTTAGACAGATCTGCTTGCGTAAAATACTGGTATTGGTCCTTTATGTTTTCCGGCATATCAAAATACTCTATATTGGGCTCTTTATCAAGGGCCTTAAACAAGGCAATGGCAAGCTCATTCCATGTATGGGCGCGGCCTGTGCCTACATTGAATATTCCTTTCTTATCCGGATTGTTCATAAAATACCACATCACTTCAAGGGCATCTTTTATATATATAAAATCCCTCTTTTGCCCGCCATGCAGATATTCGGGTTTGTAGGATTTAAAGAGCCTAAGCTTGCCGGACTCTTTTATCTGATAGTAGCCTTTGTTTACCATGCTTCTCATATCCTGCTTATGGTATTCATTAGGGCCATATACATTAAAAAATTTAAACCCGACTATTCTTTCTGTAAGAGTGTTTTCCAGAAGCCACAGATCGAATCGCTGCTTTGACCTGCCGTATTCATTTAAGGGCTTAAGGGACGGGATAAGCCTATCCTCATCAGAATAACCAAGCTCTCCTGCGCCATATGTCGCGGCACTGCTTGCATAAAAAAACAGCTTATCATTTTTAAGAGACCACTCGGCCAGCGACTTTGAGTATAAATAGTTGTTATCGTTGAGATACCCCTTGTCGGTCTCTGTGGTATCAGCGCATGCGCCTAAATGGACTATCATATCTATATTTTTATCGAGCTTATCTGAGTTTATAAGCCTGAGAAATTCATCGTGTTCAATATAGCCTGCTATTTTTTTGCCTCTTATATTAGGGGAATTCCTGTTGCCCTTGCCTACATCAACAACAAGTATGTCATCAATACCTTCTTTATTAAGTTTCCATAAAAAGGCGCTTCCTATGAATCCTGAGCCTCCTGTTACTACTACTCTCATAAACGATTCTCCATCTTTATATATTCATCAGCCTTATAAGAACTTCTTACATAAGGCCCGCTTGCTGTAAACTGAAAACCAAATGCTTCTGCCTGCTCCTTATAATATCTGAAAAGTTCGGGCTCTATATAATCTTTAACAGGATAGTGCAGCTTGCTTGGGGCCAGATACTGCCCTATGCTTAATAAATCACAGCCAGCACCTCTTAAATCACGCAGGACCTCCAGCACTTCTTCTCTTGTTTCTCCTAAGCCTAGCATAATGCCGCTTTTAGTATAGATCCCGCCTTTTGAAACAGTTTTTGCAATCCTTAAAACATCAAGCGATCTATTATAATCAGCTTCAGGCCTTACCTCTGGATATATACTAGGTACTGTTTCAACATTATGATTTATAATATCAGGGCCTGCATTTACAACACAGCTTATTGCCTCTATATCAGCCTTAAAATCTGGAATAAGAACCTCTATAGTTGTTTTACTGCTTTCCCGGCGTACGGATTTTATTGTATCAGCAAAATGGCTCGCGCCACCATCTTTTAAATCATCACGTGTGACGCTTGTGACTACTGCATGGTTCAACCGGAGCTGCTTTACCGCCTCCCCGACACGGCATGGTTCAGAGACATCTAAGGAATCTGGTTCTCCTTTTCCTACATTACAGAATTTGCAACTTCTAGTACATTTGCTGCCAAGTATCATAAACGTGGCAATGCCTCTAACAAAACATTCCGATATATTAGGGCAAGATGCCTCTTCACATACTGTATTTAAGCCCAGGCCCCTTAAGAGAGACTTCATCTGGCTGCAGTCTTTTAGACTTATCTTTTTCTCAAGCCACGAAGGCCTTTGCGCTGTCAGCATGTTTAAAAAAATTCCATTCCCTTGTGCTATATTTTGATTTTATAAGATAATTCCGTAGGCTTTGTTCAGCAGGAGCAAGCGTATCATATACCAACTCCGCGTTAAAACTCGATTTAAAGGCAATTAAAAGATTTTTTCTTAACTCATCATATCCGACGTCCCTTTTCAGGGCTTGGCTTAAAGAACATGCGCCATCTTCATCCAAAACTATTTTGTTTTTTAAAAATCTTTGATATCTTCCGGGGTTTAATTGAAGGGGTATCGAGCCATGCTGAAATATCAGATCGCGTTTTCTTCTCTGCGCATTGCCCCCTATCTTTTTATCGCCTATTACGATATCGTATCTTTCTTTCTGCTTAAAGCATACCCATCCTGATTTCGGCGCCTTATCAGCCCTTAAAGAAAACTCTGCAGAGATGCCCATAGCACGATAAGCCTCTATCAGAAAAGAACAGAGGGTCCTATAAACCTCTTTTGCAAAATATGCCCCCTCTATGTCTTTTTCCGAACATATGATGCTGTAAGTCAATTCATTGTCGTGAAATATAATACCCCCGCCTGTCATTCTCCGTACAAAACCGACGCCTGATATATCACATTCTTTAAAGTCGAACTCAATAGCAGGGTCCTGTGAAATACCGATTGAAAACGCCGGGGGGCTCCACTTGTATATTCTCAATATGGGCATAGAGCAAGATGCATCATAAGCCTGAAACAATGCCTCATCTATAGCCATATTGCTATAGCAGGTATCCTCTCCCGTATCTATGAATCTCCACTTTTTCATATGATTGCTTTAGGAACGGTTCTCGAGCACAAGTACTTGTGCTCGAGAACCGTTCCTAAGAAGTTTTTATAAAATCGGGTTTCCAGCAGAGGTCTAGATCTCGGGCTGCCTTTGTCTCGTCAAGGCGCTTTATTGGCATTGTAAGAGGTGCATCCATAAGCCTCTGCGGATCTGCCTGGGCTAATCCTGCGGCAGCGATCATTGCATCTATAAATTCATCCAGAGTCTCTTTTGATTCTGTTTCAGTAGGCTCTATCATCATCGCCTCTTTTACGATAAGAGGAAAATATATAGTTGGAGGATGAAAACCCTGGTCAATGAGATATTTCGCTATATCAAGCGCACGCACGCCTTTCTTTGCCTGCCTTTGAGCTGATAATACACACTCATGCATACATCTTCTATCATAGGAAACATCATAATATTCTCTAAGCCGGGCAAGGCAATAGTTGGCATTAAGTACCGCATATTCGCTTGCCTCTATCAACCCTTCCCGCCCAAGAAAAAGAATATAAGCATAAGCCTTTAATATCACCCCAAAATTTCCATAAAAAGGCGCAATATAGCCTATTGATTTCGAATTATTATAATCAAGATAAAGAGCCCCTGCAGGCCTTTTCATTACCCTTGATATGGGCAGAAATTCAACCAAGCTTTCACTTACCCCAACAGGCCCTGCCCCCGGACCTCCGCCTCCATGTGGCGTCGCAAATGTCTTGTGAAGATTAAGATGCACAACATCAAAACCTATGTCTCCCGGACGGCACTTGCCCATTATCGCATTAAGGTTTGCCCCATCATAATACACCAGGGCATCCACTGAATGCGCGAGATCCGTAATCTCCTTTATCCTGGTATTGAATATGCCAAGCGTATTAGGGCATGTAAGCATAACAGCGGCGGTATCTTCGTTTAAGGCATCCTTAAACTTTTCCATATCCATACAACCTGCTTTATCTGTTTTTACGACTACCACATCGTATCCTGCTATTGCAGCGCTTGCGGGGTTAGTGCCATGGGACGAGTCCGGGACAATAACATGTTTTCTGCGGCGGCCTTTACTCTTATGATACGCTGCTATGAGCATTATGCCTGTGAGTTCCCCGTGGGCACCTGCCAGAGGCTGCATTGTAAATGCCTCCATGCCCGTAATCTCACATAGCAATTTTTCTGTATTATATATAACCTCCAAAGCCCCTTGAGAAAGCCTTCCTCCTCCTAATAGCTGCGGCATAAGAGGGTGAAGGTCAGAGAACCCTTCCATGCCTGCAATCTTTTCTGCAAATTTTGGATTATATTTCATGGTACAGGATCCAAGAGGATAGAAATTATTATCCACTGAGAAATTCATGCGCGAAAGATTTGTGTAATGCCTGACAACATCAAGCTCAGATACCTCAGGAAGGCATGGGGCCTGCCTGCGGGCATACTTAGAGTCAATACTGCCCCGCCGAGGTACATCTGGTTGAGGAAGTTTAAATCCTTTTCTTGATATTACGCTTTTTTCATATATTAACTTCATAACACCTTTTCCAGCGCATGGGCAAATTGGTCTATATCGTTTTTTGTCTTTTTTTCTGTAACAGCAACAAGGAGATAATTGTTCATGCCTTTATAGAATCTCCCCAAAGGAAAACCCGGGGCAAAACCCTTATCTATCATCTTCTCCACAACAACATCAGCATTTTTATTGATAAGAATCGTAAATTCATTAAATGTAGGCGAGCTTCTTTTAACCTGAACACCCGGAATCTTTCCAAGGCAGTCTTTTGCATATTCAGCCTTATCATAATTTAATTTTGCAAGTTCCGATATGCCTGCCTTACCTAGTAATGACAGATATATAGAGGCCCTCAGCGCGCATAAGGCCTCGTTTGAGCATATATTTGAAGTTGCCCGTTCTCGTCTTATGTGTTGTTCTCTTGCCTGTAAAGTAAGTACAAAACCGCGTTTTCCGTCTTTGTCAACAGTAGCTCCTACTATCCTGCCCGGCATTTTGCGTACAAGAGACTGCTTACACGCCATAAAACCAAGATAAGGTCCTCCAAAAGAAAGAGGTATGCCTAGACTCTGGCCCTCTCCTGTTGCTATATCTACACCCATCTCGCCGGGGCTCTGTAGCAGCCCAAGAGAAACAGGATAAACGCTCATTATGGCCAAGGCCCCGAAAGAATGCGCCTTATCCACAATGTCTGAATGGTTGTCAACAGCACCAAAAAAGTTTGGGTTCTGCACTATCACTGCCGCGGTCTTATCATCTAAATGCTTATAGATTTCTTCACGGCAACTTTGGCCATGCACAACAGGAGTCTCTACAAATTCTATATTAAGGTTTGATGTATAGGTATAAAGCATGGTCCTGTATATCATGTTCAACCCGCTGTCCATTATTATCTTGTTTCGCCCGGTTACCCTTATTGCCATCATAGCTGCTTCATAAATAGCTGTGCCTCCATCATACAATGAGGCATTAGCCGCATCCAGGCCTGTAAGCTGGCATATGGCGGTCTGATATTCATATATAGCCTGGAGCCATCCCTGGGAACATTCCGGTTGATACGGGGTATACGCTGTATAAAACTCTGAGCGATTGGCTAGCGCATCAACTGCCGCGGGTATATAATGGTCATAGAACCCTGCGCCAAGAAAACTCTTAAGGTCAATGGTGTTTTTCGACGCAAGTTCATTCATGTAGCAGACAATCTGAGATTCCGAGATACCACTTGGGATATTAAATGATTTAGGCCTTAATGAGGGGCCTATATCACTAAAGAGCTCTTCAATAGATGAAGCGCCTATAGTCTCAAGCATCTGTTCGGTTTGTTTTTTTGTATGGGGGATATAACTCATTTTGCCAGTTCATCCAGGTATTTTTTATAATCCGACGGGTTTAACAGGCTTTCCTTCTCTGCGAAGTCTTTTACCTGAATAATTACAAACCATGCTTTTTCATAAGGAGATTGATTCACAAGCTCCGGGCTATCAACAATATCCTGATTAATCTTGGTCATTTTGCCTGTTAATGGCGCATACACATCCGATGCGGCCTTTACAGACTCAACCGTTGCCAGCACCGCTGACTTATTTATGTCTGCACCGGCCTCAGGCAGTTGAACAAAAGTTATATCGCCTAATGAGTGCTGGGCGTAATCCGTAATCCCTATGGTTGCCAGCTTCTCATCTATTTTTATCCATTCGTGTTCCTTTGTATAAAGTAAATCTTCCGGCACGTTCATCTTCTCGCTGTTCCTTTCCTGTAAAATGGTCTGTCTGTTATCTGTGCGGCCAATTCAGACCTTTCATTCCTTATTGATATATGAGCTCCGATCCAGTCATAGCCATTCTCAACATAACCAATCCCTATTCCAAATCCCAGGCTTGGGGAAAATGACCCGCTTGCGACAAAGCCTACCTCTTTGTCTTCTGAATATATCTTATCGCCATGCCGCGGGCTTCTTCTGGTATCTGAAATAAATGATATGATCTTCTTGCTTGCACCTTCCTCGCGCTGTTTAAGCAAGGCATTTTTACCTATAAAATCTTTTTTAAAATCCACAAATTGTTCAAGCCCTGCCTCAAGAGGGGTGGTCTTATCATCAATATCCTGGCCATACAATGGATAGCACATTTCGAGCCTCAGGGTATCCCTTGCGCCAAGGCCTGCTGGCTTTACTCTTTTATCCGCAAGAATAATATCCCATATATCTGCAGTCTCTTGCCTGTCTGCATATATCTCAAAACCAAGTTCTCCTGTATATCCAGTACGGCTTATAATAACGTTTCGATTGAGCAATATAAAGTTTCCGCATTGATAATATTTAAGACCACCTATGCCTTCTCCTGCCAGCTGGCTAATAATATCTCCTGAAAGAGGGCCCTGAAGGTCAAGTTTGGCGGTTTTGGCTGATATATCTTCTATTATAATCTCTGGCGACAGATTGCCGCTTATATGCAAGAGATCTTTATCTTTGGTAGAGGCGTTTACGACTATCATCCACTTACCTGTTTCCAGCCTGTATGCTACAAGGTCATCTATTATACCGCCTGTTTCATTAAGCATAAAACCATACTTGCAACTGCCGAGCGGCATAGATGATAATCTGAATGTAAATATATTGTCTGACTCTATGTTTTTGGGTTCTGCGTGGATCAAAAACTCCCCCATGTGGCAGATATCAAACAATGACGCTGACTGCCTGGTCCAAATATGCTCTGCGATTATGCCTTCATACTGTATGGGCATAAGCCAACCGCCAAAAGGGCCGAGCTTTGCGCCTAAGTCTTTATGCTGATTTAATAAGGGGGTCTGTTTTAATGCTTTATTTTTCATTGTGCACGATATGGGGTTTAAGGAAAATTTATTATAACATAGAGTATTATAGTAAGTAAAGAAAAAATAAAAACTATCGAAGCATCCTTATGAAAAAATCTTCCGCGCCTTTGCTGGAGCAGCGATTCGGCTTTTTTTGCCCTGATTTCAAATAATACGCAAAAATACCATCGCTGCGAAAGTAAAGGCACGGAAGATTAGCTTAAAACACGTGTCTTTCTGAAACCCATGCAGGGGCAACTAATATGTCCTTTGGGCAATAGGCACTTAGTCTTTGGACTATGACATCTGAAGGGAGGCGCTTTATGAACTCTTTCAAGAGCCTGGAATATTCCTCAAGGCCAAGCGGGGTACAGGCCCCCTCCTGATATACCTTTTCCAGGACAGTACCTCTTACGATATGCAGGGGGTGTATCTTAATAGCGTCTATTTTTAAACGCGCCACTTCTGTGGCTGTCTTCATCATCATGTCTTCTGTCTCGCCCGGCAGGCCCAATATCACATGAACGCACACCCTGACAGGATACTCTCTTGTCAGGGCAAAGGCCTTCAGAAAAGCATCATAATTGTGCCCGCGGTTTATAAACTCAAGCGTTTTATCATGAATACTCTGAAGTCCGTATTCAATCCATACCTCATAATCTCTGGCATAGCCTGATATAAGATTCAATATGTCTTTATCGACGCAGTCGGGCCTTGTGGCAATGGATATGGAAACCACATCTTTAAATTTTTTTACAACATTATATTTATCCTTAAGCTCCTCCAAAGAAGCATACGTATTGGTGTTCGCTTGAAAATACACTATGAATTTCTCAGCCTTAAAACGTTTTCTGGCCTGAGCCATACCTGTTTCTATCTGTTCTTCAATAGATAACTTATGCCCGCTACGAGACTGAAAGTTAAAGGCCTTGTTATCGCAATAGATACACCCTGTGCGGCTTATTTTTCCGTCTCTGTTAGGGCATGCAAATCCCGCATCCACACTTACCTTATGAACTTTTACCCCGAATCTTTTTCTTAGGTAGTCAGAATGCTTGTAATAATCCATGCTGTTATTTTCCCGCAATATCTTTATAAGCCTGGTAGGAGGGTTTTTCACTGAAATCATTTCTTACAAGGCCGAAATAATCCACAGCAGATTTAAAATGACAGTCTGTGTCTCTAAAGAAAGCCCAAAATACCTTATCAACGCCCTGCCATTTAAGGCAATTATCGTATATCTGCCTGACCCATTCAGCCTGTACCTGTTCATCAGGACCCTGCCCGAACCACCACCCTATTCTCTTTGAAGATGTTTTCACGCCCGGACAGCCTATCTCAGTAAACCATATGCTTTTATCGTAATCATCGTATTTTTCCATGACATCGCGCACCGCTTTATAAGTGTAATATATTTTTTTTACGGGGTCCTCTCCGCCGGGATTTTCGAATGGATGGATGTTTATTATATCAAAAAAATCTTTTCCATTGTTTTCATATATTCTTTTAAGGGAATAGGGTATTTTATTAGATACCCCTCCCATCAACACCTTGCAGCTTGGGTCAACTTTTTTAATTGCAGGATATACCCTCTTTAGCAAGGCCGTATAGGTTTTCATCTCATCCTGCGGGATCCAGTATTCAGGCTCATCCGGTTCATTCCATATCTCCCAATACATAATTCTATCTTTAAAATGCTCAACTACCTTGCACGCGTACTTGGTATATAATTCTATATTGGGCGCCTTGTTCCAGGGCTCGTTGTCCCAAGATGGGTTATAATGCAGGATGCCTAATACGCTTATACCTCTTTTCCTTATGATATCGACTATCATATCGTACTTGGCGAAATCAAAGTGTCCGGGGACAGGCTCTATGTCATACCATAGAAAATCCATGCGGACAAACCCGATACCGGCGTCTTTCATCATATCAACAGCACGCTCTATCTTTTCTTTGGTATCATAATGATAATAATTCCACTCATGATTCCACATAAGAAAATCTAGGACTCCGTAAGGGCTTTGGGAATCTCTGGGATCGGATTTATCGTAGGAATATGCGATGGGGGAAATTAATAATGTTATGGCAAAAATAAAAAATAGGGCCAAGAAAATAACCTCAGCCCTATTTTTTAAATATTTTTTGTCTTTCACTAATGTTTTAAACCTCTGTAGTGGCGTATAAAATTCTCTATGCTGCGGTCGTAAGTCTTTTCAGCATCATCCGAAAAATAACAGGCGGGAAGCTGGTCATTTTTTCTGTGATATGCTACGCATTCACAGCATACGCCTTTCCTGCTACATGGCTCATAGCTGCAATTACATGTATTCTTATTTTTGGCTATCTTGCATTCCATTTTAAATGCCTTTTCTCCTTAATCCCACTGGAGTCTGCCCATTACCGCCTGGGCAATGTTGGTAACATGGTCACCTATTTTTTCAAAGTTACTTACCATATCAAGAAACATTATGCCAGAGAGTACATTACATTTGTTTTGGCTTAATCTATCAATATGATTTTTACGGAGAGTCTCCGTAAACTCGTTTACCTTGTTCTCTAAATGTAAAGCCTCTTCAGCTTTTTCAATTGAATTATCGTTTAATGCATCTACTGCATGCTGCATCATGTTATCAACATGCGACAGCATAAGCCTTATCTCATCTATGGCATCCTGGCTGAAAGGAAGGTCTGAATTAATCCTCCTTAAGGCAAGCTCCATAATGTTTTCGGAATGGTCTCCTATTCTCTCTATATCATTTACAGAATGCAAGAATGCCGGTATCTTACGGGCCTCTTCTTCGCTTAAGTCACGCTGGGTAAGGAGCATAAGATAATCTGTGATAGACTCCTGAAGCCCATCTAATGCCTCTTCTCTTTTGGGAAGATTCTTTAAGATCTTTTCATCAAGGTTTAAAAATCCAGCTGATGCCTCATCAACCATTACTTTTGCCGCCTGTGCCATCCTGACTATCTCTTTTGAGGCCGCGTCAAGTGCAAAAACGGGGGTATTTATAAGGTGCTTTTCCAGATACTTGGGACCTGTCTCTATAACAATCTCCTCGCCCGGGACAATGCGCTCAACCGCCTTTGCAAACAAACCGATAAACGGCAGATATATAAGGGTTTCGATTATTTTCATAATAGTATGCGCATTAGCAATTTGCCTCAACGGGCTACTAGAAGTGTGCGTGATAAGCCCTGTAAAAGGCTTAAGCACTGTAAGGAATATTACAGCGCCTATTATATTATAGAGAAGATGCGCCGCTGCGGTTCTTTTAGCGGCAACATTAGCGCCTATTGAAGCTATTATAATAGTAATACAGGTTCCTATATTGGCGCCTAATATTATTGGTATTGCGCCCTCTATAGTTATAAGGCCTATTGAGGCAAACCCTAATACCATACCCACTGTAACGCTTGAGCTCTGCAAAAGGGCTGTAATTAACACGCCTACAAGCACGCCGTAAAGAACTCTCCCGTTGATAGAAGCAAAGGCATTTATAACAGCCGGATGATCCGCAAAAGGCTTTACAACGCTTGTCATTATACTTAAACCTAAAAAAAGAATTCCAAATCCTAAGCAAAACAGGCCTAAGAATTTCCAAAATCTCTTTTTCGCAAATATATAAAGAATCATACCTATACCTACTATAGGCAAAGCATAATCTGTTAGTTTAAAAGCAATGATCTGGGCGGTAATCGTGGTACCAACGTTAGCACCAAATATAACACCTAAGGACTGCGAAAGTGTCATAAGGCCTGCATTTACAAAGCCAACAACTAAAACAGTTGTCGCGCTTGAGCTTTGTATAAGGGCGGTAATACCAGCTCCTACTAAAACACCTTTTAAGGGGTTTGATGTAAGGGCCTTTAAGACATTACGAAATTTATCACCAGCTACCCTTTGAAGGCCATCTCCCATGATGTGTATACCATACACAAACAGGCCTAGCCCTCCGAATATACCAAATATAAGCTCTCTTGTCATAACAATTGTTTCTCCTAAAGGGCCTTAAGAAACCTCTTATTTTCTTTTAAGAAATCGTCTATCGTGTTGGTTGCTTTTAATATGTCTTTCATGGAAGGAACTATCCTGATAAAAGCATCAACTATGCCAGAATCAAACTGCGTGCCGCTTCTTTTTTTTATTGCCTCAATGGCATAATCGATTGTCTCGGATTTTTTATACGATCTTTCCGAGACTATCGCGTCAAAGGCATCCGCCAATGTTACTATTCTGGCATACAGTGGGATTTGTTTGCCATGAAGCCCAAAAGGATAGCCGCTTCCATCATACCACTCATGGTGGTAAAGCGCGATTTCACCTGCTGCCTGAAGCACCGGAGATAATGAGCCTGAAAATATCCTACCGCCTATTTTAGTGTGATTTTTTATCTTATCGTAGTCGCTTGCGGTTATATCTTTTTTATGAAGTATCACACTTGAAACTCCGATTTTACCAATATCATGCATTATAGAGGCGAACCTGATAATCTTGAGTTTCTTTGATGAAAAGTTCAGTGCCCTTGCTATGGCTGTCGAGTAATCGCTTACCCTTATGATATGACGGCCTATCTCATCATCCTTATACTCAGCCGCAATAGCAAACCTGAGTATCATTTCAATGTAGGTGTCTTCTATATATTTTGATATATAGGGTTTCGTCATACGCTATGCTTTGTTGGCACAACCGAGTATATCTATCTTATGGGCTACTACCTTTTTTATTGCCTCGCGTGCAGGGCCTAGATAATTCCTAGGATCAAAGTTGGCTGGTGTGCGGTCAAATTCCGCGCGTATCGTTGCTGTCATTGCAAGGCGAAGATCAGTATCTATATTTACCTTACATACATTCATGCTAGCGGCTTTAGTGATTGCTGGTTCAGGGACGCCTTTAGCCCCTGGGAGCTTTCCGCCGTGCTGATTGCAGATCTCTACCAGCTCAGGCAACACACTTGATGCCCCATGAAGCACGAGAGGATATCCAGGGAGCTTATCCTGTATCTCCTTAAGCCTGTCAAAATAAAGTTTTGGTTCGCCGGCGCCGCTGAACTTATAAGCACCGTGGCTTGTCCCTATAGCAATGGCAAGGGAATCACATCTTGTCTCTTTCACAAGCCTTACCGCCTCATCGGGATCAGTCAATATAGCCTCTTTCTCAGATACAGATATACTATCCTCAATACCTTTCAATCTCCCAAGCTCTGCCTCAACTACAACACCCTTGGAATGAGCATAATCAACCACCTGTTTTGTTAAGCGTATATTCTCTTCGAGAGGATGCTTTGAGCCGTCTATCATAACAGAGCTAAATCCCCCGTCTATACATGACTTACATATCTGGAAATCTTCTCCGTGGTCAAGATGGAGTACAATATCAAGCCCTGTATCTTCCATAGCAGCCTGTATAAGATGAATAAGATAAGCGTGTTTTGCATACTTACGCGCCCCTGCTGATACCTGTAATATCAAGGGGGCATTTTTTTCCTTTATCGCCTCTGTTATGCCCTGGACTATCTCCATGTTGTTTACATTAAAAGCCCCTACCGCGTAACCTTCTTTCAACGCCTTTTCAAATAAAGCCTTTGATGAAATAAAAGCCATAATCCTACCCCTTTCTTTTTTTATATATTTGTGTTTTGTTAGGAAAGATAAGACTATTATATGCAAAAATAGAAGATATGCAAGCAAAAAATACGTAGACGACAATAATAGCGTTTATACATTTGCCGAAGCAGCGATTTGGCTTTTTTTGCCTTGATTTTAAATATATGCAAAAATACCATCGCTGTGGAGGCAAAGGTATAAACGCTATACTTATAGAGCGTAGTAAGCATGTAAGCGAGCGTTGACAAGGGAATTGTTTGATGGTATAGTATCGAAGTATGAAGCAAACCTTTTCCGAAATACCCAAAGCCGCTTTAAACTTAATATTTCCCCTATACTGCCAGGGATGCGAAACGCCGCTGGAATACGATAACAACTTTTCGCTGTGCCAGAAGTGCTTCGAAAAACTAAGCAATCCCGCTATCTCCTCTTGTACATCAGGAGAGGGCCTGCTTTTTATCAAAAGGGCTTATCACTGTTGTCAATACGACGGCTTGATAAAAGAACTGATACACAAATTTAAATACAATAAAAAGATATTTCTCAAAAACGCCTTTATCGGTTTATTGCATAATCTGTTCATTACAAAGATGGTATCAGAGAAGATAGACATAGTAATGCCTGTGCCTATGCACCGTGCGGATGAAAGAAAAAGGGGCTTTAATCAGTCCGCCATACTGGCAAAAGGGCTTTCAGAAAAAATAAATACAGCTTTCGAAAATACTCTTATAAAATCTAAAATAACCCGGGCCCAGGCAGGCCTTAAAAGAACCGAAAGATTAAACAATATAAAAAATGCCTTTTCATGCAAAGAGCAGGGCTGTTTTCATAATAAATGCATTCTTGTTATAGATGATGTATTCACTACAGGCGCCACAATAAATGAATGCGCGAGAACATTAAATTTATACGGGGCAAGTTCAATCTTGGCGCTGACACTTGCAAAGGGTACCTAACAGGCTATGAGAATATTAAGAAACTACATATTAAAAGAAATTGCCGGCCCGTTGATTGGTTCGCTGGCAGTATTTACATTTGTTCTTTTAGTCGGCAATATCTTTAAACTTGCCGATCTTATGATAAATAAGGGCGTAGACATTATAGATGTAATCAGACTTTTTTTATATTTAATTCCTTACATTTTAAGCTATACCATACCCATGGCTATATTGACGGCAACAATGGTTTGTTTCGGCAGGCTTGCCTCTGACAATGAAGTAACTGCCATGAAGGCAAGCGGCATAAGTCTTTACAGGATAGGCCTTCCGGTAGTTGTCCTTGCGTTTTTAATAAGCCTTGCCTCGGTATATTTAAACGACAGGATTCTGCCTGCCTCGCACTTTGCCTCTTACAGGCTGGTAAAAAGCGTTGCCTTAAAGAACCCTTCGGCATATCTTGAGCCTGGGATATTTATTAAAACGTTTAAAGGTTATATAGTAAGGATTGATAAAATAGAAGGGAAAAACCTTGAGGGCATACTCATATACCAGCTGCAGGATAAAGGCCCTACCAGGACTGTTATAGCGGAAAGCGGGGAATTTATAACTCACCTGAACAAAGGGGTTATAACATTAAGGCTGTCCAATGGCTCGGTCGATGAGCCAAACCCGCAGGATCCCAGTATATTTTACAAGCTTAATTTTAAAACCTACGATATGACGCTCGATCTGGACAAAGATATTTCATTGGATGATATAAAAAAAGTAAAGCCAAAATCAATGACAATAAAGGAATTGAAAGAGAATATTGCCAAATTAAAAGCATCCGGCGGCAGTTCTGAGCACATAATAAAAGAGATTAATGAGAGGCTCACAGAAATACACAGAAAAATAGCAATGGCATTTTCGAGTTTTGTTTTCGTGCTGGTAGCGCTTCCATTGGCGATAAATACAAAGAAACGGGAAAAATCAGTTGGCTTTGCTATGAGTTTAATAATTTTAACTTTATACTATCTTATACTCTTCGGCGGCATGGCTTTGTCATTGCGCGGTATGGTGCCCGCGATATTTGGTGTATGGATGGCAAACTTAATTTATTTCATAACAGGTATAATATTAACATCTATTGTTATAGAACAATGAGTGCTGTACTATATGAAGATATTTGATAGATACCTTACAAAAAACTTTCTTCTGCCTCTCATATACTGCCTGTTTTTATTTATGTTTCTATATGTGATAGCGGACATATTCGGTAATTTAGAGGATATACTGCAGAATAAGGTACCTATCGCAATACTGTTTCAATACTACGGATCATTCATGCCTACAATATTCGTGCAAACCCTGCCAATTGCATCACTCTTAGCTATTGTATACATGCTGAGTGCGTTTAATAAAAATAATGAGCTAACCGCTGCTAAAGCCTGCGGCATCAGCATAAGAGGGCTTCTCCTGCCTATATTTATCATGTCCGTGATTCTGGGTTTGCTGAACTTTATTATGAACGAGACCGCCGTACCCAATGGCATGATAAAAGCTGAAAGGATAAAATCAGAATACATAAAATCAAGATACGGGGGTGCTAAAAAAGCCTCTTTAATAGAGGACCTTACATTTTACAGTAAAAAAAACCAGCTCGTTTACGCTCAAAGCTTGAGCCTTGAAAACAATAGTTTAACAGGCATAATAATAATTGAACGCAATAACGAACATAAACTGCGCAGAAAAATACTGGCAGGGAAAGCTTCGTGGGAAAATGAGAAATGGACTTTTTATGACTGCATAATATATAGATTTGACAAGGCAGGAAAATCTTCGGGCAATCCACTTGTATTTAAGGAAAAAATCATAGACCTGGCAGAAACTCCTCAGCAGCTTCAGGGATATGAATTTCAGGCGGAGTATATGAGTTATAAGGAGCTTAAAAGTCACATAGACAGGCTATCGGGCTCAAATTCAAAGATATTAAAGAGCATGAAAACAGACCTTTATTTTAAAACAGCACTGCCGTTTGTCTCCATCATAATAATGCTGCTTGGGATACCATTCGCCCTTTCAACAAAAAGAGGCGGGGCAATGTCAGGAATAGGAACGAGCATATTTATCGGATTATTATACTACGGGTCAATATATGTAGTGCTTGCTATGGGAAAAGGCGGGCTGTTGCCTCCTCTAGTTGCTGCTCATCTTCCAAACATATTGTTCCTTCTAATAGCTTTTAAGCTTTTAAAACGCTGCTCTGGGTAAAAATAGCAAAGGCCTCTTTATCGTCCTTGGCGCTTAAAAGTCGCTGTCTAAAATTGGCATCCGTAAGAATATGGCTTATATCAGCCATGAGCCTTATGTGCGGACCTGTCCCGTCCCTTGGTGATAGTATCATTACAAATATCTTAGATGTTTCACCATCTAAGGATTTGAAGTCAATGCCTTCTCTTTTTATGCCTAAAGCGCATATTATATTGCCTACAGCGTCTGTTTTCGCATGAGGCATAGCTATACCATATTGCATACCAGTGGACATTGTCTCTTCCCGCTCCATGATGGCTTTAAGGACATCTGTTTTTTTATCTCCCTTAAGCTGTCCTGACGCTATAACAACCTCTACCATCTCTTCTATAACGGCTTTTTTATCCGTTGCTGTTAAATTTACTTTAACAGCATTAGGGTATATCCTTCCTACCATTTTATTATTTGACGATACCTTAACCGGTTGATCCATAAATATCTTTTTGCCCATCGATCTGCTGTCTATGAGCGTCTGAAGTTGATGCATAGTATTTTCCAAATCACCAATAACCTCATATATAAGAGTATTTATAAAAATGCTATCTTCATGCTTGCAATCAAATTCTATAAATTCGTAAGATGCCCTCATAACTATAAATGCCTGATCTTTTCTTATCTGAAACAATTTTACTTCTCTTTGGTCCGTATCAAGCCTATGCACAAAGAAGCCTTCGTTATTGAACGCTGTAACTATTTTACTTAATATCAATTCTGAAGTATCAGGCGTGGGCATTTCAAACCTGATATTTTTGGTTTTGTCTCTCACAGGCTTTGGTTTTTTTAGAACAGGTTTATCGGATTTTAGAGAAGCTGAAAGCATGGCGGGGGCTATAAGTGCTGTTATTATAGTCATCATAACTATGGCCCCAATAGCCTCCTGGCCAAGAATGCCTGCGGTTAAGCCTATGCTCGCTATAAGAAGTGTTACCTCCCCGCGCGGAGTCATGCCAAGCCCTACGCGCAAAGCGCCTCTGGCATTAAAATTTAAAAACAGAGCCGGTAAACCACAACCTATTATCTTTCCAATAATGCCTGTCACTGTATAAACAAGGCCAAAAAGTATTACATGCAATGAGGTCAGCGTCGAAAGATCCACCATCATCCCCATTACACAGAAAAATATCGGCACAAAAAATCTATGTATGGTTGAGAGTTTTTCCTGTATAGCGTAATCCAAATCTGTCCTTGATAAAGACAGCCCCATAACATAGGCCCCTATAATCATGGCTAGCCCGGCCTTTTCAAAAATTCCTGCAAGAATAAGAGCCATCCCAAGACTCATCACAGTTATAGTAGTTGTATCTTTAAATTTCTTTAAGAACAGGCTGATATGCTTTGAGAAGAATATGCCGGTTAACGTAAAACCCATCCATATAAGAATTGATTTTATGGCAATACCTGTGACCTTATGCCATTCGAAATGCCCGCTTTTTGCTATTCCTATTACAATAGCCAAGGCGATTATACCTAATATATCATCAATAACAGCGCCTGATATGATAGTCACTCCTTCAGGGGACTGCATTTTTTTCTTTTCAGATAATATGCGCGCCGTTATGCCAACTGATGTAGCTGTTGATATTACGCCTAAAAATAAACTTACCGGATGCGAAAATCCGTACTGAACGCCAAAAAGATATTTTGAAAGAAAAACAGCTGTAAGGTTGCCAAATATAAACGATACGACTACCCCTCCTATGCCAACTAATGACCCTACTAGCGAGTATTTCATAAACATCTCAAGATCTGTTTCAAGGCCTACTATAAAAAGAAGCACTATAGAAGCAACGGTAGTAAAGCCATATAACTCAAAAGATATAGGAAAATCTCCATATACAGTAAACAAGGACTGTCCAAGCCCCGGTATATTAACGCCTCCTAAAAGATATGGCCCTATGATAATACCAGCCGTTATTTCCCCTATAATCGCCGGCATACGAAGTCGCTCAAATATCAATCCGCCTATACGCGCGGCAAATATTATCAATCCAAGCTGAATAACAAGCATCATCATACGTTCTATCATGATATATATACCTATTTTTATTATATACTAGAGAATAATTAGAATTCTTTAATATCAGGATTTTGTAATAATTGCGGCAGGACTTCTGTTAAGCCTTGTCAGGCCTCTAATATTTTTAAGAGCTTATAAAGCTCTTCATCGGATTCTTTCTTTTTCCTGCATGCTATCGCAAAATCAGTTAAGACTACTCTATTTGAAACAATACCTACCATCTTATCTGTTTCACCATCCATAAGGGCTGTTACTGCTGCTGAGCCAAGGCGAGAGGCAAGAATTCTGTCTATAGCGTTTGGAGCGCCTCCTCTTTGTATATGCCCAAGCACAGTGACCCTTGTCTCATATCCTGTTATATTTTCAATTCTTTCTGCTATTTTATGGCCATGTCCAGCGCCTTCGGCTACTATAAGTATCCAGCTCACCTTGCCTTTTTTATAAGCTGATTTTATCTCTCTGCATATGCCATTGAGATCTGGCTTTGTTTCAGGCAAAAGTACATCTTCCGCGCCCCCTGCAAGCGCAACCCTCATTGCTATATAACCACTTTCTCTCCCCATTACCTCTACGACAAATATCCTCTCAAGGCTTGTGGCAGTATCTCTTATCTTATCTATCGCGTCAAGGGCAACGCCTACAGCGGTAAAAGAACCTATGGTAAAGTCTGTCCCATTTATGTCATTATCTATTGTGCCCGGTACGCCGATGCACTTTATGTCTGATTCATTGCACAAGGCATGAGCCCCCTGAAATGAACCATTTCCTCCTATAACAACAAGGCTATCTATTTTATGCCGCTTTAAATTTCTAACAGCTTTAGCGCGCCCCTTTTTTGTCATAAACTCTTCTGAACGCGCGGTCTTTATTATAGTGCCTCCTAAATTTATAATACTGCTTACAGAGCGCCTGTTAAATTCTTTGAAATCACCATTCATAAGCCCCTTGTACCCATACATTACAGCAAAGGGTTTTATCCCATAATATACGGCTGTCCTTGTAATGCTCCTAATCGCGGTATTCATTCCCGCGCAGTCTCCGCCGCTTGTTAAGAAAGCTATTCTTTTTATTTTAGTCATAACTTATCAAATTCCCCTTTATCCTTTGCCTTGAATTTAACAGTGTCTTCGTCTATTATGCCTGCTTCGTACAGCTTTTTTAAGGTCTTATCCATTGTCACCATGCCATTTTTGGCGTTTGTCTGAATAACCGTTGAAAGCTGCTCTGTCTTTTGCTCTCTTATAAGGCTTCTTACGGCAGGTGTCACTGTCATTATCTCGCAGGCCACCACTCGGCCTGTGCTGTTTTTCCTGGGAAGAAGCTGCTGGCATATAACACCCTGCAAAGATCCCGCAAGCTGGATCATAATCTGTTTCTGCTGATAAGGCGGAAATATATCTATTAAACGGTCTATTGTCTGAGGGGCGTCGGGGGTATGAAGCGTGCTCAAAACAAGATGGCCTGTTTCAGCAGCTGTTATCGCTGTTGATATGGTTTCAAGGTCTCTCATTTCACCTACAAGTATTACATCCGGGTCCTGGCGCAAAGCATGCTTTAATGCGTTTGCAAAACTTCTTGTATCAGAGCCTACTTCTCTTTGTTTTACAATACTCTTTTTGTTCTTATGCACATACTCGATGGGGTCTTCTATGCTTATTATCAAGGCCTGCCTTTCGGTATTTATAAGATCAACCATAGCGGCAAGGGTTGTGCTTTTGCCCATTCCCGTAGGCCCTGTGGCCAAGACAAGGCCATTGGGTTTTCTCGCGAGGTCAGCTACTATAGCAGGGAGGCCAAGCTCTTCTATTGTCTTTATTCTTGACGGTATAACCCTAAAAGCCGCTTCTATACTTCCTCTTTGCATATGCACATTTACCCTGAAGCGGGAAAGGTCGGGTATATATAGAGAAAGATCCAACTCAAGTTCAGTCTCAAATCTTACTTTCTGGGCATCATTTAATATGGAATATATTATTCTTTTGCTGTCTTCGCGTGACAATACAGGATATGCTGTATGTTGTAAAACCCCGTCTATCCTCAAGGTGGGGGGCAGGCCTTCTGTAAAATGCAGGTCAGAAGCATCTTTATCAACCGCGTATCTTAACAATTCTTTTATATCAACATTTGCCATTTTATACTCCTTATATGTTATTCACAATACCTTCCATGCCTTTGTCAGAGCAGCGATTTGGCTTTTTTTGCCTTGATTTCAATCTATGCAAAAATACCATCGCTGCGGAGACAAGGGCATGGAAGAATAACTATAACTATAAAATCAAAAGAACTGGTTTATAAAAATATTCCATCAAGCGCGATTTCCGTTGCCGGATAGAATATCCTTAAGCTTAAGGGCCAGCTCATCAGGATTAGAAGCATAATTTAACGCTGTTTCTTTGTTTATAACAGCGCTTTTAAGCCATCCGGCAAGAGACTGATTAAAAGAACGCATGCCAAAAAGTTTACCCTCTTCTATTAAAGGCATGAGCTGATTGGTTTTCCCTTCTGCTATATATTTTTTTATAGTAGGCGTTGACACCATTATCTCGCACGCAGGCACCCTGCCGGGTTCATCGGATCTCGGCACAAGCCTCATGGATATAATACCTTTTAATAACTCGCTTAACTGCATCCTTATCTGGCTATGGGTGTGCGCAGGAAAAAAATTTATGATCCTATCTACTGTTTGCGTAGCATCCACTGTATGCAGGGTGCTTAAAACCAGATGCCCTGTCTCAGCTGCCATAATAGCCGTCTGCATAGTAGCGGCATCGCGCATTTCGCCTATCACTATAGTATCCGGGCTTTGCCTTATTATGTGCCTAAGGGCACTGTCAAAGTCCATTGTATCAGAGCCTACCTCTCTCTGCGAGATTATTGATTTATTATCAGTATATACAAACTCTATAGGGTCTTCTATTGTTATTATGTGCCTGCTAAAATTCTTATTTATATAATCTACAATTGAGGCTATTGTTGTTGATTTACCGCTTCCTGCATACCCGGTAACGAGGACAAGCCCTCTTCCTTGTGATGAAAGATTCTGTAAAATATCAACAGGCAGATTAAGTTCCGCAAAAGATGGTATCTCTTTTTTGATGGAACGAAACGTTATTGCCTTGGTTGAGCGCTGTACATATACATTAAAACGAAACCTGCCTAATCCGGGAATACTATAGGCTCCGTCAAGTTCTTTAGTAAGCTCAAAATGCCTTTTTTGTTCGCCTGTTAAAACCGATTCTATTATGCTGTCAAGGTCGGATATTTCAAGTTTCTCTTTGGCCGCAGGCACCAGGTTATCATCTATTCTTAAATAAGGCGTGCTTCCCACCTTAAAATATAAATCAGACGCATGCCTTTCATCCATCTGTTTAAGATAATCGTCTATTCTCATGTCCCGAGTTCCCAGCTGTTAAGGTACTCTCTCTGCTGCTTGCTTAAGATGTCTATCTTTATGCCCATTGACTTAAGTTTTAAAAATGCTATATTTTTATCAATATCCTTCGGCACGGGATATACCTGTTTTAAGAGATTATGTGAATGCTTTACAACATATTCTGCTGAAAGCGCCTGATTAGCAAAACTCATATCCATAACACTGGCAGGATGACCCTCTGCGCTGGCTAAGTTTATAAGCCTACCCTGGCCAAGGAGATATATCTTTCTGCCGTCTTTAAGCGTAAACTCTTCCACCGAATCCCTGATATGCCTTATTTTTTTTGCTGATTTTTTTAATGCCAGAATATCTATCTCCACATTAAAATGCCCGGAATTTGCCACGATAGCCCCATCTTTCATTAATTTAAAGTGTTCTTTGCCAATAACCGTGGTATTGCCTGTAAGGGTAACAAATATATCCCCTATCTTAGCTGCATCTTTGGAAGGCATTACTCTATATCCATCCATGACAGCCTCAAGGGCCATCAAAGAGTCTACCTCCGTAACAATCACATTTGCGCCCGCTCCACGAGCTCGCGAGGCGACTCCTCTACCACACCAACCATAACCGCATACTACAAAAATAGAACCTGCCAAAAGTTTGTTTGTTGCTCTTAGTATACCGTCTATGGTCGACTGCCCTGTTCCATAACGATTGTCAAAAAGATGTTTAGTCTGAGCATCATTCACCGCTATAACAGGAAAACGTAACAATCCTTTATCTTGTAAAGCACGAAGCCTGATAACTCCTGTTGTTGTTTCCTCTGTGCCTGCCATAACATCCTTTGCAAGCTCTTTACGTTCTTTATGAAGAGCGGACACAAGATCCGCTCCATCATCCATCGTTATATCAGGGTGAATATCAAGAACAGCATTTAAGTGCTTATAATAGGTTTTATCATCTTCACCTTTTATGGCAAACACTGGTATATCAAAATCCTTGACAAGCGATGCCGCCACATCATCCTGTGTGCTTAAAGGATTAGACGCGCAAAGCGTTACTTTAGCCCCGCCTGCTTTTAGCGCTATCATAAGATTAGCTGTCTCTGTTGTAACGTGCAGGCAGCAGCCAAGCTTTATTCCCTTGAGAGGTTTTTCTTTTACGAAACGGTTTTTTATCTTCTCCAGAACTGGCATATCCTTGGCAGCCCATTCTATCTTAAGCAGTCCCTGCTTAGCGAGTTTTAAATTCTTTATATCATATTTCATTTTCACTCCATTTTTTTGTAATATTTTATATACCCAATTAAATCCTCTTGGCTTTCTCTGCCAACAGGACCGCTTTATCCGTATCCTCCCAAGTAAAAGAAGGCCTGCCAAAGTGTCCATAGGCCGCTGTTTCTTTATAAATCGGCCTTCTTAATCTTAGCCCGTCTATAATACCTCTCGGGGTAAGATCAAAGTTTTCCCACAAAAGCTTCTGCAGCTTTTGATTGCTGATTTTCCCCGTGCCATTAGCATTTACATTAAGGCTCACAGGTTCTGCAACGCCTATTGCATAGGCAATTTGTATTTCACATTTTCTCGCTAATTTGGCGGCAACAATATTCTTTGCCATATAACGCGCCATATACGAAGCTGAGCGGTCCACCTTGCTTGGGTCTTTTCCTGAAAAAGCCCCGCCTCCGTGGCTGCCTACACCTCCATAGGTATCAACTATTATCTTCCTACCCGTAACACCAGTATCCCCCTGCGGGCCACCCACTTCAAACCTGCCGGTTGGATTTATATATATAAGCGTATTTTTGTCTATCATATTTTTAGGAACGACAAAATCTATGACAAGTTTTTTAATATCCCTTTTTATCTGCTGCATTTTGGTCTTGCGGTCATGATGAGCGCTTATTACTATCGTATCTATTCTTTTAGGGCCTTTTTCATCATATTCAATGGTGACCTGACTTTTACCGTCAGGCCTTAAGTACTTTAAAATATCCTTTTTGCGTACCTCAGCAAGCCTTCGGGTAAGTTTATGCGCCAAACTTATAGGCAAAGGCATCATCTCTTTTGTCTCATCTGTGGCATAGCCAAACATCATGCCCTGATCGCCCGCGCCTCCTGTATCAACACCTAATGCTATGTCAGGAGATTGCCCCTGAACAGCAGTGATAACTCCGCATGTATGATAATCAAAGCCATAGGCAGCATCTGTATAACCTATACCTTTTATGGTCTTGCGCACAATCTTGGGTATATCGACATAACAGGATGTTGTAATCTCGCCTGCTACAATTGCCAGGCCTGTTGTAACCATTGTTTCGCATGCAACCCTGCCGTTAGGGTCGTTATCATATATAGCATCTAGGATAGCGTCTGATATCTGATCACATATCTTATCTGGGTGTCCTTCTGTCACTGACTCTGATGTAAATAGGTGCTTTTCTCTCTTCACTTTATCTTCTCCTTTTTTTTACCACTTCATCGTTTGCGCCTTTTTCAAAGACTTCTTATCCCCGATATCAAGCCACTTACCCTTAAACACATGCCCATAAACGCTCTCCCTCGATGAAAGCCATTTTATAAAAGACCCTGCTAAATCCAAAGGGTTTCCATCTGCCTTATACTTTCTGAGCAACCTGATTTTATCTTTCGGAAAATAGTAAAGGCACATGGCGGCAAGTGTAGATTTTGGCTTTGATGGCTTTTCTTCAAAAGAGGCTATAGTCAGATCTTTATTAATAGCTACTATGCCATATTCTTTTGCAAGCTTCCTGTCTTTTATATCAAAAAGGCCTATTGATGCGCTTTGTGAATTTGCGCTAGCATTTTTTATGAAACCATTTAAATCAAAATCAAATATATTATCCCCTGCTACAACAATGGTATCGGTATTTATCTTTCTTTTCTCTATTGCGAAAAGAATATCGCCTATAGAACCCCTTCTCTCATCCAGCGACTTCATGCCGTCATCTGTTATAAATATTTTTTTAGGGCCCTTATACTGGCTTTCCCACTGAACAAACGCGTCGACAAATTTTGTATTAGAGACAACATGTATTTGGGTTAAACCATTTATTTTGTTTAACCTCTTTATGATATGCTCTATCATCGGCCTTTTACCTATATGTAAAAGCGGTTTAGGCCTATCAAGCGTAAGAGGCCAAAGCCTTGTAGCATATCCCGCCGCTAATATTATCGCCTTCATCACTCAATAACCTCATAGACTATATCTTTAAATCGTTTTGATACCAACGCTTCTACTTCCTTGCCTGTTGCAAGCCCAAGCGCCTGTTGAACCATGTCTTTGGCATCTTCATAGCTTACGGAACGTATGATTTTTTTTATTCTTAAAAGATAAGGGGCAGGAACACTGAATTCGTCCAGACCTAAGCCTAATAATAATGGTGCAAACTTTGGTTCGCCAGCCATTTCACCGCACATTCCAACCCAAATGCCCTTAGCGTGCCCGGCATCTATTACGTTCTTTAAAAGACGCAGCACCGCAGGGTGCGCGGGTTCATAAAGATAAGCGATCTTTTCATTTACCCTGTCTACTGCCAGAGCATATTGTATAAGGTCATTTGTCCCTATGCTGAAAAAATCCACTCTGCTTGCAAGTATATCAGCAATAAGGGCCGCTGACGGCACCTCTATCATTACGCCTACTTCCATATTTCGGCCAAAAGGAATCTTTCTTGCCTTCAGCTCCTGCCTGGCTTCTTCCAAGCATTTATTAGCCGCTTCAAGTTCTTCTACGCCTGATATCATAGGATACATCAACCTTACCTTACCATGCGCGGACGCACGCAATATAGCTCTAAGCTGTGTCTTAAAAATTTCAGGGTTTGCAAGGCTTAAGCGTATAGCGCGCCAGCCCAGGAAAGGGTTCATCTCCTTTGGTACATCAAGCTGCGAAAGAAACTTATCCCCGCCTAAATCAAGGCTTCTGATTGTCAACGCATTGGGTTTTATATTCTCAACCACAGACTTATAAGCCTGGTAATGCTCTTCCTCTGTTGGCAGGCCCACACGATTCATATAAAAATATTCTGTCCTATAAAGACCTATGCCTTCAGCACCATGCGAAAGGACACCGGGTATTTCATCCGGAAGTTCTATATTAGCGCCCAGCTCAACCCTGTGGCCATCTTTTGTCTCGGCAGGTAAAAATTTGATCTCCTGCAGGTCTTTATCAAATTTTAAAAGTTTTTTCTGTTCCTTTAAATATTGGGCTATAGTGGCTCTGTCTGGATTTAAATAAACATTGCCTGTTGTACCGTCTATAATAAGGATATCGCCGCTCTTGACATTTGCTGTGATGTTTTCAAGGCCTACAACAGCAGGGATCTCAAGCGATTTAGCCATAATAACAGTGTGGGATGTCTTACCCCCTATGTCTGTTACAAACCCTAGTATGTGCTTTCTGTGCATTGTGGCTGTATCACTTGGAGCTAGGTCATAAGCAACTACTATGGACTCAGGCGGTATATCGAGCAGTGTTTGCTTTTTCTTTCCAAGAAGATTTCTTAAGAGCCTTTTCCCGACATCTTCTATGTCGGTTATACGTTCTCTTAAATATTCATCATCCATCTTCTGGAATGCTGTTACATACTTTTTTAGAACATCCTCAAACACATATTCAACATTATATTTCTGATTTCTCAGACGGCTAACCACCTCATCTATTATCATACTGTCTTCAAGCACAAGAAGATGGGCATTGAATATCTCCCCGTGCTTTGTGCCCATCTCTGAGGAAATATTGTTACGTATGGTTATAAGCTCAGAACGAGTTTTTATAAGTGCCTCTTCAAAACGGGCTATCTCATGGGGTATTTCGGAAAGCTTAAGTTTTATCTTTGGGACCCTGATATCTTCACTATTATAAAGAAACGCTTTACCTATAGCTACACCCGGTGATGCGGAAATTCCCTTAAACATCTTACATGCCTTTCTTTTGCGCCTCAAGCTTATTTCAAATTAGATAAATCATCCCTATCTTCGATTAATATCTTTTCGAGTTGGGCGATAGCATCTTCAGCATCTGACCCTGTTGCCTTTAAACATATTTTAGTACCTTGTTCAGCCGCCAGCATAAGTATGCCCATTATAGACTTGCCATTCACCTCTTCACCATCTTTTATGATGGATATATCACTGTCAAACTTATTGGCAATCTGCACAAAAAGCGCGGCGGGCCTGGCGTGCAAACCCTGCCTACTTCTTATTACTACATCTTTTTTTATCGTCTTGTGTGTCATTTTTTTGCGTTGATTAAGTTCTGCATGAGCTATCGATGCGCTGCTTCTGATTTTGCTATAGATATAATATCTATAATTGACTTCGCGAGCCTTCTGGGATTATGCCTTAAATATTCTTTATTTTCTATCTCATTTACAGTTATAAAACTACCTTCTATAGGAATTACGCCTATTTTCTTGATCTGGTCTAAATCAGCTTCTACCTGATACGCGCTTTCTGACATGTACCGTTGTTCAAGAGGCTTTGGTATATTGGAATTATTTATAACCGCATAATCTATGCGTTTTAATTTTGTATTGGCGTATAAAACCTTTATATGATCACTTGATTTATAACCGTTTGTCTCTCCTGGCTGAGTCATAACATTACACACATACAGCTTGATAGCAGGCGAGCTGTTTATCGCTTCTGCTATAGAATCTATCAAAAGATTGGGCATTATGCTGGTATAGAGACTTCCTGGGCCTAATACAATAGCATCGGCATTAGCTATTGCCGCCACTGCGCTTGTTGTAGGCTGGCAATCTGCGGGCTCAAGATATAGCCTTTTAATTGGGCTCTTATTTTTTCTTTTTGTTATATTTGATTCGCCTGATGTCGTAGAACCATCTTCTAAATCAGCCACTAATCTTACCTTGGTTAAAGTAGAAGGAAGAACACACCCCCTTATCGCGAGTATCTTGCTTGCTGCCTGGACCGCTTCTTCGAAACCTTTTGTTACCCTTGAAAGAGCCAATATAAATATATTGCCAAAACTATGGCCCCCTAATGTTGATTCACCCTCAAACCGATACTGAAAAAGTTCCTCCATTAATGGGCTGGTATCGGCAAGGGCTACAAGACAGTTTCTAATATCGCCTGGCGGCAGAATATTAAAATCTTCTCTAAGTTTGCCTGATGATCCTCCATCATCAGCCACAGTAACAATAGCCGTAAGGTTGCTTGAATACTGTTTTAAACCCTGTAGGAGTGCGGACAATCCTGTGCCTCCCCCTATTGCAACTATCTTCAGCCCTCGCTCAAGATGTTTTTTCTGATACAAAAGATCTACAAGCTCTTCCTGCCTATCAGGTAATATAACTCCCAGAAAGGTAAACATAACCCGTTTTATCCCAAGAGCTATAACGACTATACCAATGAACATATATGCGATACCAACTACTCTAAAAAGGGCTGTTGGGCCCGAAAGAAACTGCCCGCCCGCTACTATAAAAATAACTCCTATAAATGAAAGGAACAGCCAGCGTTTTACCCCCATGCCGGGATAAAACCACTTAAAGGGTTTTAAGAACTGGAATAATTTCTTTTTGAATTTCGTTTTTTTGCCCACTATCAAGACTTCCCGTCTTCCTGAGCTATGATATTGAGTATGGCTTTTTCATCCTTCGCTGCTATAAGAGCATCTCTTACAAATTTATCTTTAAGCATACGAGATATCCTGGCTAAAGCTTTAAGGTGGGGCCCCGCGGCGTCTTCCGGGGCAACTAAGAGCATAAATATATAGGTTGGTTCGCCATCCAAGGAATCAAAGTCAACCCCATTTTTTGAAACACCCAATACTCCAACAAGTTCTTTTACGCAATTAGATTTTGCATGTGGGATACCTATGCCCTGGCCTATACCTGTAGAACCTAAGGATTCACGGTTCATTAGGGTTTGGACTAAAGACGCCTTGTCTTTTATGGAACGGGTTGAAGACAATAATCCTACTAATTCTTTTATAACATCTTCTTTTTTAGTTGATTTCATATCTGCCTTAATAGCGTCCTTATCTAAAAAATCGAATACTTTCATACTGTCCTGTGTCTCCTCTTTAAACAATCTATTTGAAATCATATATTATAAAGTTAAGAACTATGGAGCGAGGGACGGGATTCGAACCCGCGACATCAACCTTGGCAAGGTTGCGCTCTACCAACTGAGCTACCCTCGCATCCTTTTATAATATCAATGGTGGGCGGAAGAGGACTTGAACCTCCACGGATTTCTCCATTAGCTCCTAAGGCTAACGTGTCTGCCAGTTCCACCATCCGCCCTTTTATAAAACATATTACTAGCGAGCGCGCCTGCCTGCCGGCAGGCAGGCCTGCCTGCCGGCAGGCAGGTCTGCCAGTTCCGCCACATCCGCATAAACTACTAACAGCCCCGTACCAAATTTTGCTTACACAAGACCTGCCTATAAATTTGGTTCGGGTGCCACATCCGCTTATTCTAAAAGAACGAATAAACCTTGGTACCCCCACCAGGGCTCGAACCTGGGACAACCTGCTTAAGAGGCAGGTGCTCTACCAGCTGAGCTATAGGGGCACTATCTGATAATAACAACTCATTACTATAAAAAAGGTCTGTTACACCCTCTATCCAACCTAATATAGTATACAAAAGATTTAAGTTGCATATATCTACGCGCAGCGTTCCATTGTATAAAATATTTTTTCTATGCCCTGTCCCTTCTTTCTTTATATAACTTTTCCCAAATTGTTTTTTGGGTAGTTTTATAATCCTAGACCAATATTCTTTAACCTTATCCTCATTTTGCCCTGAATGCAAATTTAAATAGGGCTTCATTTTTTCGTCAGCTGCTTTGCAATATACCCTAAGCCATTTCAATAAAAACCCAATAATATCTGGATCGGAATTGGAAATACCGACTTTTCCTGACTTATGTCCCTCAGCCCAATAAAGCATTAGTCCGGCAAGCCATAATTTTTCATTTATCAACAATGGCACTTGAGATTTTGCAATTTGCTTAATCAGGCGTATCTCTTTAGCCCTTTTTTCCTGATTAACCTTTGAACCTATAAGGCCTGCGCGATAGCTGCCCGTCTTTTTCAACTGTTGGAGCCTTGTAATTTGTTCTTCAGTTAACTGAATATCCTTGCACCAGTCACTTGCAGTGCTCTTTGCTATAGGGATCTTGACCCTTATTTCCTTATAACTTAAGCCTTGCTTCCTTAAACTCCTTACCTCTTCTTTGGTTTCCCATTGTTTTTTCATCGATATATAATATTTTTTACCATTATTCTATCAACTGAGCTATGCGGGCATAAAAATTGTAAACCTTTTTACAGGTATTTTTCGCCAAAATGGTCTCTATACTAACATAAAGTTATATATAGTGTCAATTATAAAAAGAAAGCATACTGACTCGTAAGCAGCCGCTTTTGCCTTTGCTGAAGCAGCACATTTGGCTTTTAAATGAGGCCACCCCCATTCTTGCTTTCGCAAGAAAGCATGGGGGTATAGGCCGAATTTATCCTGATGATGCGACCAAAGCCGGTAGGCAGGTACTCATCGCATTTCAAAACAGGGCTCTATTCGATTCCTGTAAAAACTGGTGCCCCGAGCAGGAATCGGCGCCCTACACTCACTTTGTTCATTTCGGGTCGGCCATTCGCCCTTGGAATGCTCCTACTCGTCGCATTTCAAAACAGGGCTCTCTTCGATTCCTGCAAAAAAACTGGTGCCCCGAGCAGGAATCGGCGCCCTACACTCACTTTGTTCATTTCGGGTCGGCCATTCGCCCTTGGAATGCTCCTACTCGTCGCATTTCAAAACAGGGCTCTCTTCGATTCCTGCAAAAAAACTGGTGCCCCGAGCAGGAATCG
>Ga0268281_1000233_pt1 | contig 43556 bp, 42 predicted proteins | sample saktaG_10_FD_190134 | JGI IMG/M metagenome (GOLD analysis project Ga0268281, IMG submission 190134) | Saline water microbial communities from Sakinaw Lake, British Columbia, Canada - sak_2011_5_24_50m | ecosystem: Environmental > Aquatic > Non-marine Saline and Alkaline > Saline ...
TGAGACAGGAGACATCTCGTACCTGGCTGCGCTCGGCTGGAAACCGCCCGAACGCATCACGGTAAAGGCACGGGACGGGACAACCGATCTCTACGGGCTGGTCTTCTACCCCACGGACTTTGATCCCCAAATGACGTACCCGGTCGTGGACTCGGTCTACCCAGGTCCCCAGTATATCGTAACCTCCAAGAAATTCCCCGCGGAGTTCGACTGGACTTCCAAAATCTTCTGGAAGTGCCAGGCACTTTCCGAACTCGGGTTCATTGTCGTGAACATCGACGGGCTGGGAACACCGTACCGGTCAAAAGCGTTCCATGATGTGTCCTACGGCCATATGGGAGACGCCGGGGGCCTCACCGACCATGTGGGCGGGATCACCCTGCTTGCTGCCAGCCGCAAATTCATGGACCTGGAACATGTCGGCATGTACGGGCATTCGGGGGGCGGGTTCATGACGGCGCAGGCCCTGCTCACCTACCCGGAATTCTATAAGGCGGGTGTTGCATCGGCAGGCAACCAGGACAACCGGTTGTACGAATCATTATGGGGGGAGAAGTATGAGGGTATGCCTGACGGCAACAACTATCTCGAACAGGTCACGGCTAAGAAGGCAGGAAACCTGACCGGCAACCTGCTCCTTGTTACCGGAGACTTGGATGACAACGTACATCCATCGATGACCATGCAGCTTGCCAGTGCGCTGGTGAATGCGAACAAGACCTTTGACATGCTGGTCCTGCCCAACCGGAACCATGAGTTCAATTATGACCCGTACTTCATCAAACGGCAGTTCGATTATCTTGTCCTGCACCTCAAAGGTTCGACACCGCCGGAATATGTCTTCAATGTCCCGGCGATTACGGACTGATGGATGACACACTATTGTCCGTACTTTTTTTTTAAAAATGTCCCGGCAACCCGGACCTGAGGGGATATCACCTGCCCGGAACATTTCGGATCAGGCCCGCTCCGGCAACCCGCCAGGCATAACCATTGCCGTTCAGGCAGGTCGCGGCATGCGGTTCAGATATCATTAAGCTCAATCCCTGTATGACCCGGTCCGGTCTTTACCCCGGATCCGGTCCCGGCCCGTCCCCCGGTCCCTGCCGTGCGTTTGATCCCAGCCCTGAGTCTGGTCTTCCTGACCGGAGGACTGATCCCGGCTCGCGGACCAGGAATGGCGTTCCTCATCATCCTTGCGCCGGGCGGGAGTCTGATCCTTGTCCTGGCCGGGTTGAGACCTTCTTTCCGGGTCGGAATGAGGCTGCGGGTACAGCCGGGGCTTTGGCGGGCGACGGGTTGGCATAGTCAATGTTTTACTCTTCAATCATAAAGCAATCCCGCTTTACCCTGCCCGCAAGAGCGCCGGGCAGCCTGAGAACTCTGAACTCTTTTGTCGGGTGCTGTCGTGGTGTTTCCGATCAGAGGCAAGGAGTTTGGGATTATGGCCGGGTGTATATGAAGTGAGTTTACACAACCGGGGAATCCTTTTTTTTTAAAAGTTCAGGTATGTATCTTAGATTCATGGTCTTTAATCTGGTAATATCCATATACGTATGGAGCGGTGAAAAACCGAATGACAGACGAGACATTAACGCGCTTCAGGAGTGAACTTGGCAGTTTCTTTACTTTGATCCTCCTGAACCTGATATTTGGCGCCCTCGCTATGGCATTGGGGATGCAGTTCTTTATCACTTCAGTCCTCGCACTCCTGGCAGAAATGCCGGTATCGGCTCTCCATAATTTGTTCTTCTTTTTCCGGATCGCTGCGGGAGCGGGAAGCGCCGGGCTCGGGTTTGCATGGATCCTTGCCAGCGCGAAGATCCTGAAAGGGATTGCCGTGATCCGCAGGGAGTACAGGAACAGTCCTTCACCGGTGGCCAGCGAAGTCCTGACAGGGTGGATCCTCCAGATGACCGCCCATTACCGGCAGAATAAAAAAGCGATCGGGTGGATGACACTCATCTGCACGCTCGGGGGTGGGGTATTTCTCGCCCTTGGCATAATAAACCTTATCGGCGCTATCGCTGTCTTGGCTTCGTCCGCCGGCATCCTGGTCGTGAGCCTTTCTTTTATCGCTGCTGCGATCAACCTGACAATTGGTATCGAAAGTCTCCGTTTCTCTTCGTATTTCCGCAGGTACTCCCGTGCATGGGACAACCGGATTGGTGAGGTATCGCAGAACGAAAAGGCACTCCGGGATATCATGGAGCGGGGGTAATATGAGCGGCAGGAGAACCGAGTACGAGATCTACTGGGAGATTCTCGTGTACTGCACATCTCCCCGGTCCTTCACTGCTATAATCAACCGGTGCGACCTCAACTCGAAGACCGGGCAGGAATATCTTGAGTTTCTCCGGTCGAAGGGATATCTTTCTTTGACAAAAAATGGGGAAAGATCCATCTGGGTTGCGACAGGGCGTGCCGGTGAATATATTGCACTTTTTACCGAGCTGTATCAGAAATTGTTCGATACAATTCCGGGGTTCAGGTTGTAGTGCCCCGGGCCGCACTATTTAGTAGTTCGATCTTTTCAAAGCCATGCCAGACCGGTATTTCAGGGTGGCAAAGTATATGAGAGGACAAAAATGAAACAGTTGATTTGACATCCATGAAAGGCACCGGCCGGATGGTAGTGATAATTTTACTTATGCTCTTTTTTACCGGGTGTGTTTCCCATAACCCGAATCATGATATCACGGTCAAAAACCTTGATCCTGAAGGGTTCCCGCAGGATATTGTGGGCAATTTTGATGTGTATACCGGAAGTTTTCAGGTGAAGAACCCGACCAATACCACCTTTGAGAATGTCGAAGTGGATATTTTCCTCACTCCAACCGCCGCGTATTGCCATGGACTTACAAAAACGTTCACCATTCCCCGGCTTTTCCCTCTTGAGAAAAGAACCGTAGAGATTTCCATCGCTGAATTCGGTTCTCTCGATTGTCAGTATGATTATAGCTACCAGATCTTCACTCAAAACATGGTATAAATGGGATTTCAGGAATGGTTTAACAGGCTCAAAAAAACCTTACGCCCGGAAAAATCCGGCAAGAAAATTTTTGAGTGCTAAAATAGTACTGCTCAATAAGTCAGGCCGCGAAAAAAATTTGCCATCCATACGGTACTCAGTTTTCCGGGTAACAAACTCAAAAAATATGATTAAAGCCGGCCGTACTTTTTATGGGCCTGCTCGATTGTCAGGATCTCATGGACTTTTACGATCCTGTTCTTCTTGTCCACACTGTAAAATGCGGTGTATGTACGGGCGATATGAAGCCGGTAGATCTCCCTGCCACCGGAAAGATCCAGTTTTTCCTTATCGCCGCCACTGCCACAAAACGGGTTCTCCTCAAGTCCTTTGAGGGCGCTTTTGATAATCCGCCGGGACTTTTCCGGTACGGTGCCGATGAATGCATCGGCAGTATTGTGGACCTTTACATCAAAGGTCAATCTTTAATCTCCGAAAGGGGCACATACTCCGAGTCCGGGCAACTCTCCCAGATCTTTACATCTTCCTCAAGCCGGGCTTTCTTTACGCGTTCGATCATATCAAGAAGGAGATCATCATAGGTCTGGCCGGCCCCCTTCATCTCGCCGAGCTTTTTCCAGACAGGCCCGGATACCGGAATCCTTTTCACCGCTGCCATGAGTATAGTGTAAACATTGTAAGCACTTAAAACCTTTACAATGGATTGACAGTTCCCGGATTCCCGCGGACAGTTACAGTGAGCCTAAGAGATGAGGTACGTTTCATGCCGGCACTCTCCGACGGTGACATCGTATAAGGATCCTCCAGAAGGATGATCCTGCACACTAAAATATGTCTTATTCCGGAAAAACCAGGTCTTAATCGCCAGAAAACGGCCCTTTTACACCAATGTACCGACGTGATTTCAAAATGTCCTTTTATGTCCTTTCCAGCGGCATATCCGTTCACGGGTTACCGGTAATATGTTGGAAACAGGAAAAACCCCACTTTTGGGGGGTAAAATTGGAGATTTTCTCCAACGGACACCGACGTGAATTTCAGGCAGACAAGTGTCAGACAACCCCGACAGACAGCTGCAAAGAGACTAAGAGACAGCAGTACTTTTCCGGACGGCACTCTCCGACGGAGACCTCGATCGAAGCTTCCCTTTTTCAATGATCCGGCGACCAGGTTTTCGCAAAATGCGACCGGGTTTCAGGCTTTTTTTGGCTTTGTACCGGCGGAGAATGCCCGGCCAGATATGTCCACGTTTGGACGGCTGATTGTTTCCCGAATGATGTGCAGGATGTTGCAGATGACGTAACGCTGCTATTGCCCGAAAACCGGGGGATCCGCTCCGACGGTCACCGACGGGAATTTACCGTTGATCTCCGGAAGAAGCGTATTATCCTCCATCACACTATCTCTTCATAGTGAATTCCGGTATGGCAACAGTCGAGGATACTCTGGAAAACCAGGAGATCTGCAAAAAATACTGCGGGGCATGTCCGACATACAAGCGCAACATGCTTGCACGATACCAGCCCGCCACGCTCTTCTGCGCACACGGAACATCATCGGCCCCGTCAAAAGCAAAAACGGTGGGGTGCTTCTGTCCCGCATGCGAGCTCTTTACCAAGCACGGTCTCGTCATCGGGTACTTCTGCTCCAAACGGTGAGGGAAGAATTATCGTTGAGTTTCCTGTCACTGCCCGGGGGCGGGAACGCACTCTCACGGCTGGGCATGTCAAAAGACAGTGAGAAGGGTAGCCCGGGGCCGGGGAGTGCAGGAGGGGCCTTGCCACATCCGCGGAAGTTACGCGGGACAAAAAAGCGTGGCTGCTACGGCAATTTCAGCGATGAAGAAACTCAAGAACACAATCACAGAACCGGTCCGGGCACTGGTACATCAGGCCGTGACCGGCACCGGGTATCCCGACCAGATCCGAGCCGGAGATCCGCTCATGCAGGATACGGGAGTTCACGGGAGGGACGATCTCATCATCGTTCCCGGTGATAACCAGTGCTGGCGAAAGAATTTCCAAAAGGCGGGAATATGATCCCGTCCATGTGAAGAAAGCATCCATCTGGCGTGCCACAACCTCATTCCCCGGCACCGGCTCATAGAGTTCCGGACAATAGCGGAAAGGATCATGGAGAGCAAGCCACGATGCCGGGAAGAGCAGGGAAAACATCCGGTTGATGACATCCTGCACCGTCCCGCTCTTATCCGTGAGCCGGGATAAGGTCTGCGGCTGCATCCGTACCGATTCGGATCCTCCGCATTCACCGGCAACAAGGATGAGCCGGGTCATTTTTGCCGGAAAACTGAGCGCAAGTTCCTGCGCAATGGATGCTCCCATGGAATGACCGAGGATATGGGCAGAGGAGATGCCAAGAGAATCCATCAGCATTGCGGTATCACGGGCAAGCAGGGGGATGGAGAGCGGTTTTTTTGATGCACTGGAATATCCTGTATTCCGGTTATCGAAGATGATGACCCGGAAATGAGAAGAGATCGTTTCAAGGACGGGCGGGTTCCACGTGTCCATCGTTGCCCCAAGGCCGTTGATAAAAACAACCGGATACCCGGAACCGAGTTCACTGTACGCAAGCGTCACATCGTCAACAGGTACGGTCTTTACCGGGATCCGCGTCACGACACGATCTTAACGCAAAAGACTAAGTATCTTTCTGTGCAATCCATGATTTTCCGGTACAATGGATACAGGGATTTTACTGGGCGGGTGACCGCCGGACGGGGCGCTTTTTATGAAGATCGCCAAAGGGGGGCGGGATTGTCCCACACAGCCGCTTTTCCTGTTCAGGATCCAAGCAGTGTGCGGAGGTTTCGGGCCGGCAGGGTATTGATGATATCCTTAGCTTCCAGCCAGCCGCGGCGTGCGGTGGCAATCCCGAACTCCATGAAGTGCAGGTGATCAGCGGAGTGGGCATCCGAACTGACTGCGAACCGGCCGCCGTACTTTCCGGCCTCCATAGAGTTCACATCAGAGAGATCGAGACGGCCCGGGAACCCGTTGATCTCAAGAAAGATACCGTGTCCTGCGGCAGTTTTAAAGACCGTCGGGAGGTCAAGCGCTGCTGCTTCCCGTTTCCCGATGATGCGTCCGGTCGGGTGGCTGATGATATCGACATATTCATTCTGCATGGCCGAAAGCATCCTTTGTGTCATCTCGTCTTTCTCCATTTTAAGGTTCGAATGGACGCCTGCCACAACCACATCGAGGTCTTGGAGGGTCTTGTCAGCAATATCCAGGCTCCCGTCCGCACCGATATTGCATTCCACGCCTGCGAGCACTTCAAAACCATCGAGATCGCGGTTGAGCTGTTCGATCTCGTTCCTCTGTCCTGCCAGCTGCTCTCCGGTCAGGCCGCGGGTAACCTGCGGGCTCCGTGCATGGTCGCAGATGGCGATATATTCATACCCCAGAGCCTTTGCCGCCTCTGCCATCTCCCGTATCGTGTGGGAGCCGTCGCTCCACGAGGTATGGACATGGAGGTCACCACGGATTGCCGTGTAAGGGACAATATCAGGCAGTCTCCCTTCCCGTGCCGCTTCGATCTCCCCCCGGTTCTCCCGGAGCTCGGGCTCAATGAACGGCAGGCCGAGCGCCCGGTAGATATCGTCCTCGCCCGTCCCACCGGTTATCCTGTTGGTTGATAGATCGGTAAGGCCATACTCGTTCAGGCTCCGGTTCCGTTCAAGCGCGAGCCGGCGGAGCGCGATATTATGGTCCTTTGACCCGGTAAAATAGATCAGGGCGGCCCCGTACTGATCCTCCGCCACGACCCGCAAATCGACCTGGATCCCGTTATCGAGCAGGACGGAGCTGCGGGTCGACCCGCGGGCAATGACCCGGTCCACGCCGGGAAGCGTGCAGAACCGTTCCATGACCGTTTCCGGTTCTTTCGATGCTGCAAGGATATCGACGTCGCCAATGGTCTCCTTCATCCGCCGGATCGACCCGGCAACGCTGACCTGCTGCGTTGAGGGGAGTTCTGTGAGCTGGTGCACGATCGCCCTCGCGACGGGGATGATCTGTCCAAGGAGGACACGCCCGCCGGCGCTCTTATGCGTCCTGATGCTGCGCAGGATGTTTGTTTCGCTCTGTTCCCCGAACCCCGGCAGGTCGCGGATCCGCCCGGCCTTTGCCGCTTCCTCAAGCCCGGCAATGGTATCAATCCCGAGTTCCCTTGTCAGGATCAAGGCCTTTTTCGGCCCGATACCTTCCAGTTCTGCCAGTTCCCGGACGCCCTTGGGAAGTTCCTTTTTCAGGAGTTCCAGGTACGCAAGCTCTCCGGTCCGCACGATCTCGTCAATCTTTTTTGCAAGATGGGTACCGACGCCATAGATGTTCTCGAGTTTCCTGCGCCGGGAGATGTCGGCGACATCCTCGTCCAGCGCCTCGATCACCCGTGCTGCCCGTGCGTACGCCTGCTGTTTGAACTTTTCTCCTTTGACCCTCAGCAGGTCGGAGACCTCGTAAAATAGTGCCGCAACCTGCCGGTTGTTCTCAGGAACCCGCGTTGTCATGCATCAGACCTGTCTGCAGCCCGCCATCTCTCTGCACGGGATGATCCCCGGATTAATCCGGCAGAGGGCGCCTCATCCCTGCAATGCCTGGCATTTCGGTTGCCGGGTTTTCCTCCAACGTACTTACCGATCAGAGCCTTTAATTGCATACCTTAAAAACTGCATCCTTCAGAAGAACCGGGCCGGAGATCTCCGGACGGGGAATGCGGGAACACCGGAAGCAGCGGGGCAATCATGCGGGAAATGTCCGGATCGGTTTTATTACGCCTGCGATAAGAACCAAAAAAACAGGGATAGCTATATCATGATAGAAAGGACAAGCCGGAATCATTCGTAAACTTATACTACAGGGGCTGAATTGCTTATGGGAAAATGTACGTTTCCAATGCGGGGTGCAATGTTTTTTACAATCAGCCTCGCGATAGTCTTATGCACGCCGGTTCTTGCCTGGAACTGCCTGACAGAAAACGCTGCAATGCCGGGATTTACCAGTCCCACTCACCAGTATATCGATGAACAGGCATACAGGAACCTCATAAACGATCCGGCATTTCCCGCAGTGCGGGACCGGTTTCCCACACTTGACCGGATTCTTGCAAACGAAGGGATCAGCGTGCAGGGAACCCTTCCTGATATCCGGATGACCGGCCCAGGGCCGGACGATCCCTTCAACACCCCGCATTCATTCCACGAGTATAATCCAAGGACGCGGCAGGGGAATACGCCGCTTGTGGCAGCGTTCTATTATGATTCCCTAAAAAACGACCTCGTGAACGGGGGGGATGCATCCCGGGATGCCGCATATCTCGGTCATTTTATTGCCGATGTCAGCTGCCCTTACCATATCAATGGCATGTCTCCCGGTGACGCCCTGCAGCGGCTTGACAGCGGCAATTTTTCTCTTGGACCGGAGATTACCGGGTACTGCCTGCCTTACAGCAACGTGGGCGCGGGCAGGGCCGTACAACCCTTCCACCTGGGCGGCCTGGAACTGCGGGGCTCCGGTGGTCTGAACTGCACAAACTGGTCCCGGGAGCTGGAGAACTGGCGCCTGCTGTACGCGCAGGATCCTGAAACCGAAGACATGTTCGATCCCTGGTACGAGGACGGTATCGTTTCGCCCGAGCTGGGCAGCACCCACCTGAAGTGGGAATATAATGCCTGGGCAAACTACAGCCGGGCGGATTATACCGTCACCGGCTATTCTCCTGAATACCGGAACATCGGAGGCAGCGGGAACAGGAACAACATCGATGCATTTACCCGGGAGATCGCAAACACGACCCTGCGGTACCAGAAGGATCTCTTGGACGAATCCACGCAGGTTGCGGATTATAACGCTTCAAGCATTCTCGCACAGGCATATTACCGTTCCATCACCGATGTATATACCGCGTGGCGTTCCTCGTTTTGTGCACTCATGCCATCAGTCTCCCTTGGAAATGTTTCGGAAACGGGCGACCGGGAGGTGATTGTCACCATCAGGAACCTTGCAAAAGAACCGGCGACAAACGTGTGGGTCAGGACAGAGATCAGTGGGGATACGGGTTCCTGCCTCGGGGGTCACGGAAACGAGTATTACTATGGCCGGATCCCCGCGGAAAGTAAAGCCGTACTCGGTACGCTCTGGACGGTGAAAAACACTGCAGGGTGTAACGGGAAAATTACCGCCAGTATCAAAGTGCTGGGGGATTACAAAACCACACCTGACTCCGGGCGGGCATATACTGAGGAGATGTTTGGAAACAGCCCTGGTCTTCCGGTACCTGACCTCAGCGCCTTCTCCCGTATGATCAGACCGGCACAGAAGAATTCTTTTTAAACGGGAAAAACCGGGCGATGGGGGATTTGGCGTACGGCCGGAACATTTTTTCCGGAAAAAAAATTCCCTGCTGCAGGATGAATGCCCGCTCTCATTCACAACCTTTAACGTCTTGTACGCATAATTCCACGCGTAAAACAGGTGATCTCTCATGGCAAAGAAACTCATGGAGTATTTCAACAAGTCCCCGAGGCTCGGGACGCTTTCCACTGCCGACAAATCAGGAAAGGTCGATTCCGCAGTCTTAGGCTCGCCCCGCATGACGGACGAGAAGACCGTGGTCGTAGGGCTCGGGAAGAACCGCACGCTTGCAAACCTCCAGCAGAACCCGCACGCCGTTTTCCTGGTGATGGAGCCGGGAAAGACGCTTCCGGACTGGAAGGGGGTCCGGGTCTACCTGAAGGCAAAGAACATAGCGACATCCGGGCCGGCGCTCGAAACGTACAAGGCCCAGATGGCGAAGGTTGCCGGGGAAGCGGTTGCAAAGAAGATGGCTGCTGTCGTGAATTTCGAGGTTACGGAAGTCCGGCCGGTCGTGGACATGGGCCAGGGCTGGGAGAAGTCGGTATAACCGGTATCCGGAAGGACAAAGCGGAGACCCACCGGTATCCGGAACCCGGAAACCGGCATTCAGCTGCCGGTCTTTCTGTCCCTGCACTGCCGGGAGAGATGATCAGCGTGCCAGAGCGGCTCGGTGAGCCGGTGTTTAGTTGTCGCCGCGAGTGCCATCGCAACGGCCTGGGTAAGGTCCACCTTGTGGCCGGCAGAGACGAAGACCGGCTTTGAACCCTCAACCGTCCGGACCGCCATGCCAATCACGTCGTCCCCGTCAAGGACCGGCCGGATGGACCCGCGTGCAGTGCCGGGAAACGCGGCCGTGCCGGTCAGGAGCCGCTGTGCCACGCCGATTGATGGCAGGTCGAGGATAACCCCGATGTGGCTTGCGATGCCGAACCTTTTTGGGTGTGCAACTCCGTGCCCGTTGATGATGATGAGATCGGGGACCGTATCGAGGCAAAAAAACGCACTGAGGATCGCCGGCCCTTCCCGGAAGGACAGGAACCCGGGGATGTAAGGGAACGGGATCTCCTCAGCGACGCAGGCCGTCTCCACGACCTCAAGCCCTGGAAACGCCAGCACGGCGATGGCGGCATGGATCCTGTTTTGTGCGTACGCGGCATCTGCGCCGGCAACGTACCGGATTCTGTCAGTATCGATCGTTTTTATTGTCCTGCAGCGGTGCCGCAGCGTCTCCTGGATCCGCTGTGCATCGGCGGGACTGTCAGCATGGATGAGACCCCAATCTACATCGGACGGGGATCTTTCACCTCTCCCTACTTTTGTTCTGGGAACGGGCATGCCCGGCAACTCCTGTCTCACATGTCCGACCGGCATGAGACAGAGCGGCACGTGATCCGGCAGGGGCGGCGATACAGCGAGGCATCCGGCGGCAATGATGCATGCTGCGACAACCTGAAGGATGACCACAGGCGTACTCATTGCCGGTGCCATTGGCCCCCCCCTTCCCCTGATGGCCTGCTCTGGCATAACAGATCACCAGCAGATTCCGAACCCCGAAAACTCACCGGTCGCACCGGACCGGGTTACCTCCAGCGTTTCCACCCGGATGAACGGATCCCCGTGGGCACGGACCTTTTTGATAAACCTGTCAAGGGAATCGTCCCTGCCCTCGGCAACAATGGCAACGGAACCATCCGGCATGTTCCGGACAAACCCGTGCACGCCGGTCTCGCGGGCACAGTCGGTTACAAAGTACCGGTACCCGACGCCTTGGACCCTTCCTTTTACGCATGCCGTGATCCGCATCATTGAGAGGAGGGTGGCAGAGCTTTACATTAAATCTTTCCCTGACGGCTGCAAGTGAAGGCCGGCTGGGTGTTCCGGCTCCTCTGGTACGGCAGTCTCATGCCTCGTATTGCCCCAAAAAAGACGGTAGTATTAAGCATTCTCCTGCCGATAGCGGACGTAAACTGCCATGCTGCAGGAAAGACCTGTCAAGCGGCCCGGCGGTTTTTCCTATGGAAGTCTTTGTCGGAACAAGCGGGTGGTCCTATGGCTGGAACAGGGGCGGGAACCTTGACTGGTACCTTGAAAACTCCGGGCTCAATGCAGTCGAACTGAACGCAAGTTTCTACCGGTTCCCGTTCAAGAACCAGGTGTCGGGCTGGTCGAAGAAAGGCAGGGGCCTGCACTGGTGCGTCAAGGTCCACCGGTCCATTACACACCAGCACAAGTTCAACGATGCCGCCCGCGAGACCTGGCAGCGGTTCCTCGACCTGTTCGCACCGCTCGACCCGGTCATCGATCACTACCTCTTCCAGGCGCCGCCGTCGATGACGAATGCCGGCCGGTTCACCACGTTCTTTACCGGTCTCCCGCGGCAGGAGAAATGCGTGCTTGAGATCCGGAACCGCACCCTTCTTTCAGACGATCCGGCCTGCAGGAAACTTGAGGAACATGTGCCGCTTGTGTCGGTCGATTCGCCGGATGCGAAAAACAGGATCTTTGCAGGAAACCTCGTCTACCTGAGGATGCACGGGCGCGACGGGTGGTACCGGCACGATTACTCGCAGGAGGAACTTAAAGAGACCGCCGCACTGGTCAGGGAGAGCGGCGCAGGGAAGGCGTATATTTTTTTCAACAACAATCACGCGATGCTTGGGAATGCGCAGCGGATGAAGGAACTCCTTGCCGGTCCGGGGACCTGAAACATGGACCTCCCGTTCGATCCCCTCCTCCGGGCCAGGGAGACGGAAGCGGCCGTGATGCAGGGCGGGCGGCGGAAGTACTACCGGTTCCGGGCCTCGCGTCACTATGGCGGCATCGTGACCGCCGATGCCGTGGGGTGCCCGTTCCTCTGCGCGTACTGCTGGAACTACCGGCGCAACGAGGATCCCGCACGGGCCGGCGAGTTTTTTGCTCCCGGAGAAGTCGTGGAAAAACTCACGTCGATCGCACGCAGGAAGGACATCCGCCTCTTCCGGGTGAGCGGGGCGGAACCGGTCCTCGGCCCGGCCTCCTTTGAACACCTGCTGCGGGTCATTCCGGCGGGGAGGTTCATCATCGAGACTAACGGCCTTGTGCTTGGCGCACAGCCGGACCTTGTAAAGAAGCTCTCCGGGCTTGACGTCTCCGTCAGGATCAGCATCAAGGGCTGGGACGACGAATCGTTCGAACGCGTAAGCGCGGCGAAACGGGAATTTTTCCGGTACCCGCTCGTTGCATTGAAAACGCTGCTTGACACCGGTATCGATGCATGGCCCGCGGTGATGGGAGATCTCTTTTGTGCAGAAGGCATGCGGCGTATTGCCGCACTCATGGAAGAGGCCGGCATCCATACCCGCATCGAGACGGAGTACCTTGAACGCTACCCGAACGTCATCTCGATGATGCGGCAGCGCGGGTGGGAGATCTCCGGCAGGCGGGAAGAGAGATGATCCCTTGAAAAAGTGAGACTGGAAATTTTTCCAGAACACAGGAATTTTTTTTAGGATTTTTTTTTCCAGCACGAAAAAAATTTCCAGGAAATTTTCCGGATCGCAAAAAAAATCTGATAAATTTTCCAACTCAAAAAAATTTTTTTAAAAATTTGGCACAGCAAATATTTCCGGAATTTATTATTTTAAAAAAGATCCGATCAGAAGGGTTCCTTTGGCAGAAGCGTCCCATACCGTCATTTCCCGTGGAACCCTGATCGGTCTTGAGAACCGGGGCATCCTTCCTAGCTCCCGATGAGCGGATCTCTCCGACGGTGGCCCCCTTAAAGGGGGAAGCGTTTCTCATGGTCCGGGATACAAAACCGGGGATAATTCCCCAAAAACCGGGGATAAGTCCCTCTTTTTCACTATTTTTCAGACGTAAATTCCAGGAAACAAATATCAACAATTGGGGGCACGATCTTTTCAAATACGGACTGCAGGACGTTGGAATACTGAAAAACCCTGTTTTTCCTCGAAGTTCGGGATCCATCAATCCTGACGGACCCTCACTTACAGAAAGAAGGCCTGTTTTATCCCTCATTTCGGAGATTTTCTCCGACGGTCACCGACGGGGATTACCGTTGATCCCCCGAAGAAGCGTATTATCCTCCATCACACTATGTCTTCATAGTGAATTCCGGTATGGCAACAGTGGAAGCTACTCCGGGAAACAAGGAGATCTGCAAAAAATACTGCGGGGCATGTCCGACATACAAGCGCAACATGCTTGCACGATACCAGCCCGACACACTCTTCTGCGCACACGGGATATCGTCGGCCCCGTCAAAAGCAAAAACGGTAGGGTGCTTCTGTCCCGCATGCAAGCTCTTTACCAAGCACGGGCTCGTCATCGGGTACTTCTGCGCCAAGCGGTAAAGCGATTTTTTCCGGTCCGGTTTATGCCTTTACTTCCAAATCCATTTCGATCCCACCGGTTGCGCCGAGCACGATATTGTATATGACCGCAACAATTGCGCCACCGATAAAACCGAGAACTCCTCCTGCAACAATCGCAATGACAAATGCAAAAATCCCGGCACCGATCCCGACTGCATGGGAACCCATCGCGGATCCCATTACTCCCACACCGAGGGCAAGAGCGATTCCCATGAAAAAACCCCAGACCAGTCCGAAGACTGCAAAGAATTTTCCGACACTCATGACACCTAATTGTTTGATCGTGTATGTTGAGATGGTCATGACAGGATATACTTCCTGATTGAATATGAAAGATCGTAGCTTTCCCGGCAACGCGTTTTCCGCGTCTGCCTGTCGTGCAATTCAGGTAAGGGCGGCAGGCACTTCTCAGTACAACCGGATAAAAAAAGATGATTAAAGCCGGCGATGAGTTGGGGCATGGGATGGATTTGTGGCGACCTCGCGCTCACATGTTTAAAATAATCCGGAGGGATGAAACTTTCCCATCAGGATCAGATAGAGGAGAAGGTAAAACATTATGACGATAATCACCGCCGAAGTGACTACAGCTATCAGCGCAGTATTTTCTGGGATATCCTGGCGTTTTGTCAGTCCGCATTTCATCAGGTACAGGCTCCAGAACAGTCCCAGGTTGCCAACGAGGGGTATCCAGCCGATCGCTGCCACCGGTGTTGTTGCATAGAATAACGACCTGAATGTCTGGTCAAACGAAGTATTCCCCCCAAGGAAAAAGACAATCAGTTGGGTGAGGATCCCAAAAAGGATCCAGCCTCCCAGAATAATACCATATGAACCGACAAACACCAACCCGTATTGCGGTTTGGACAGGGCAGCCGGTAAGTAAAAAAGAGCTACCGGGATAGAAATCAGCACCACCATCGCAAGGAAATACAGCAGCGATGACATAAAAGAAATGTCCCGCAACCGGACCAGCATCGGCTGCGGGTTTTTCAGCAGTCCAAAAAAGGTTTCCCAGAACCGGGGGCGAAGTGGTGCCGCGCTTTCCCCGTTGTGCGCGACCGTACCGGACGCCGGAATTGTATCACTGGCGATAGTCTGAGAGATTTCAGGGAGGGATTCAACAGACGATTCCTTAAACTTATTGCTGTCTTCAGTAAAAGACATGTAAAACAGGAGCATCATTGTTACAGCAGCGAAGAACAGGATCATATGAACAGCTAAAAAAAAAGATGAATCGGAATAGTCATTTATCATTCTTGGGATTTCAAATACTGCAAAACAAGCGAGAATCAGAATCATCAGGATAGCAAAATACAGGGACGTTTTCCTTGACATTTTAAATTTTTTAGATCCAGGAGGAGTTCTCAGACACCACTTCCCGCAGGATAACCGAATATCGAGGATATAACAGGCGAAACTCCATAGTCCCCAGAAAAAAGACCCTTCCAGGATTGAAATATTGAACTGGAGCCCTTTCGAAGGGACAAAAAAAACCTGTAAAATATTCAACATCAATAAAATCACGCCAATGACAAGACCAATGGACAGGAGAATTTTCCCGGTCCTTATCAGGTATGGTTGCAGAGATGCCGTTGTCATGAGGGAATGTGAATTATTATTTTATATTATTATTAATAATTTACCAGCTCGGATATTTTTGGTAGGATCTCCGGCCTACCTTGAGACATGCCGTGAGGCTTATTAAAAAAAATATTTCCCAAATTTTATAACCGATAACCTGATACTATCATCAATGGTTCCTGAAGTACGGTTTCGGGTTTCCGGTCTGGTTTTTTTTATTTGCCTGTTTCTGGCAGTCCCGGTGCATGCCGTTGAAGGGGGCAATCAGCAAGCGATACAGGAAAATACGCCATACCCGCTGGTGACCGGAATATCAGGCGGGCCGTCACTGCTCCTTTCAATCAGTGATATCTTCAGTGTTAAGGACATTGTATCGTTCAATGTAATAGCAGAAACCAATACGCAGTATAGCGAGACTGCATTTTTTGTCAATTATAATCCGGCAGTCCTGACTTATAAAAAGGCAAACATCACGATATACGACGACGAGACAATTTTTTCCTCAGAAATCGTCAGGCCGGGCGTTATGAAAATCTATATCGATTTCCCGGCAAGTGATCCCTACCGGATAATACTGGGACCAGAAACCCGCCCTCTCGTACACATTGATTTTCTGCCATCCGGACAACCCGGAAGTTCCTCGGACTTAACAATCACTCCAATAAATGCGAGCATCGAGAATAATGGCTTGCGCCAGGAAGTACCCGTTATTGCAGGCCCCGTCCGACAGCTTAGCATCAAAGGTTCTTCATCAAACAGTTCGCGGGTAGTTTCTCCGCTCATACTCTCAGTCCATAATGCTACTGCTGCTCCCGATGAGAATTTCCATGTCCTTGTTTATTTTGAAAGCAAAGGCGGGTTTTCAAGGACCAATTTTGTAATGCACTATGATCCTTCTGTGATAACTTTTAACAGTGCTATGCTTACCTGGTCCGGGCTGTCCACCGAATTTAAAACTGAAGAAATAAAATCCGGGAATGTCTCGATCCATATCCTCGACAAGAGCGTTATTGCAGGCAAAAACCAGCTGCTGATCTGCAATTTTACCGCCCGGGGAAAAGAAGGAAGTGAAACTGAGCTTACCATCATTCCCGTCAGTGCAGGAGTGAGCTGGCTTCAACAGGCAGACCTTCCTGTTTTAGCCAACGGAACCGGGTGGGTCCGGATTGTTAAGAAATCCCCGGAAACTGCATCACCATCTCCCACGCCTGTTCCGGTTTCGACAACCAATCCCAAAAATTATTCCAGTCAGGTAATCCAACCCGTTGGGAAACCTTCACCGGAGACCACCGCAGGACTCACCCCGGAAACCACCGGGACGCCTGATCAGGGAATCATGAAGGATATCCTTAATCCGATCGGCTATTTCCTCCGGGTGATTTTTGGAATCGGGTAATCCGGTTATAGTAGACCAATGAAAAAAGAACATAATCTGGTTACGTTCGATCCATTTCCGGAGTGATGGCCACACACCCGGAAAAGACCGAACAAAAATAGTTTTCAAACCGGAAAATTTTCCGGCAAAAAAATCAAAGCCGGAAATTTATGGATGCAAAAAAAATCCAATGCCGAAAGAAACCTATTATCCACAGTGCACAGATCATCCCCTATGATACCCCGCCGTGAAAATGTTCCCGATGACACCGAAGAGAACCGGGAGATCTGCAGGAAGTACTGCACGATCTGCCCGACCTACAGGGCGCACCACTTTGAGAACTGCGAGCCAAAAGAGCTCTTCTGCATACGCGGCCGGACCTCGTGCGAAGACACAAAAGAGGTCCGGTGCTACTGCCTGGGCTGCGAGCTCTTCTCAAAATACCATCTCCAGCTCGCGTACTTCTGCACCAAGGGATAGGCAGCCGGATCCCCCGGCCCTGAACACTTAATCGCCCGGGAGACAAGCTGAGCTCTTCTCTCCCCGGCTCTCCGACGGAGACATTTCCTGCGGTCCCCCTTTTTCACAGTTTTTCCGGCCAGGTACCGCATAAATGCAGCCAGGTTTTCCCTTTTCAGATCTATTTTCCCGTCGGTGAATGACCGGCCAGATATGTCCACGTTCCAGCAGGAGATAATTCCGGAAACGGGCTGCAGGACGTGGGGGCACCGGAACCCCTTGTTCTGCCCCTTTATTCGAGGTTTGTTTTCGACAGACACCGATGGGGATTTCAGGCAGACAAGTGTCTGACAACCCGGGCCGGGCAGCTGCAAAAAGCCTAAGAGACAGCAGTACTTTTACGGACGACAATCTCCGACGGTAGCACCGATCCCGGACGCCCGGTCCGGACCCGGATTCCGGGCATAATTCATGAAAAACCGGGCATAATTCCCATTTTTCCACCATTTCTCCGACGTAAAATCCAGGAAACAAATAGCGCTAATTACGGGCACGATCGGGTGCCGGAACGGGGTGTAGCCTGTTAGAACATAAATGTAGAGTGACAGAGTTTCTGTCCTAAAATAGTGCCAGTATTTATGTCCGCTTTCAAGAGCACCGATCAGGTGCTTGTGGGTGAAAGCGACAATGGAGATCAGGACCAAAGCAGTCGTATTCTATGAAGAAGGGATACGAAGTGCAAGAGAGATCGGAGAGACGTATAACATCTCCGAAAGAACGGTGAGACGATGGGCGAAATCTCATCGTCAGGATAGTGAGAACGGGTTACGACCGAAAAAGACCGGGCCGAAACGATCATCCCGAGCCACATCACCGTCGTTGGAACAACGAATTATCAGGCTCAAAGAGAAATATCCCGCATGGGGAGCCCGACGGATCAAGCACCAGTTCAACCTCCCCTGTTCCTGGAGAACAGTCCATCGTATCCTCAAGAAACATGGACTTCTCATTCGCATTAAGGCAAAGCCACAACCAGCCGGTAAACGATTCCAGCGGCGTCATGTCGACAGCATGTGGCAGGGCGATACCTTCCAGTTCCGCATCCGGGGCGTTGGCAAGGTCTACGTCACCGGCTTTACCGATGATTGTTCACGCTATCGCGTGAAAAGCAAGGTCTACCTGCACAAAGATGCTGCCTCAGCCGTCAACGCCTTACAATGGGCACTCCGTAATGGACGAATCCCAAGAGAAATCTACGTCGATAATGGAAAACAATTTGTCGCTAAAATGTTCAAAGCGGAGGCTCAGAAACACGGTATTAAACTGATCTTCGGCCGGCCATACAACCCACGTGGTCGCGGCAAGATCGAACGCTATCACAAGACGCTTTACCAGGAACTGATCTGTCTCAAGGAGTTCCGCTCGTTAAGTCATTTCAGGAGAGAACTCTGGAACTTCGACCAGCAATATAACTACTGGCGCAAGCAGGAGATCCTGGACTGGATGACTCCTGCATCAGTTTATCATAACGAAATCAATTTCAATAAAAACAGAAAATATCTAAAAAGCGGACATAAACTCTGTCAACAAAACGGACATTAATTGTGGCACTCTACACGTACTGTTATCATATCGATCGCATGAAACGGACACACGAGCTTGGAAAAGGAGCGTGAAATGAGTGATTCATTTTTCAGAACAGACATTTGAAACCCTGTTTGATGCAGTTCCTGCACTGGTTTTCGTAACCGATGACCATGAAAAGATCCAGTGGATTAACCGGGCTTTTCTTGAATTTTTAATAATTCCAAAGGAAGCCGCTTTAGGAAAACATTGTTCTGACATTTTTTTTAACGGGATAAATGAGCCGGTAATTGATATTCCGGGGATTGTCTGTTCGGGCGAGATACAAAAAGGAATAATACAGACTTTTTTCCTGCAGACTGGTGAAGAAAAGGTTGCAAAACTGGATATTATTCCGTACCGGAATGATGATGGGATCGTCAATACTATCATCGGATTTGGCATTGATATCACCGAACAGCACCAAATGGAACAGATCAAACGGGATGTATATGAGCAGCTTGAAAAGAATATCGAGCAGTTTGCTATACTCGGCGATCACCTGAGAAATCCCCTTACCGTTATCATCGGGCTCTGCGACATTCTCAAAGATGAGCTACTGGCAAAAAAGATCATCGTGCAGGCAAAAGAGATTGATATCATCATCAACCGCATCGATAATGGCTGGATAGAGGCCGAAAAAATCCGGGATTTCATGAAAAAATATTATGATGTCGGGGTCAGGGGAACCCACGAACTTGTGGCACGGACAATCCATGAAAATTATATCGGGCAGCAAACAGGCCTTGGTATGACACCCGAAACAAACCCCTCCATGCGCCCATGGAACGAGTTACCGCCCCAGTTAAAAGATATCAACCTCCACCAGGCTTAGGATATTGCAAAAAAATTACAGATGATCGGGTGCGGGATCAGCATTTCCGGGAATGATGAGAATCCAAAATTTTCATTTAGCGATGAAGAAATTGAGATGCTTACAATCGATGAGCATGAACGATGGATGAATGAAAAATTGAGAAAGGGCTGGGTGTATGGTGCCAAAAGATCAGATCCCGACAGGATCCATGATTGTCTCGTCACCTGGGACATGCTCTCTGAGTCCCAGAAAGATAAAGACCGCCATGCGATCATTGTTTTACCGGGCATCTTGGCAAAAGTAAACCTGAAAATTATCCGTTTTTCAAAATTTTTGTAAATATAAGAGATTTTAATATATTTTGAGTGCATTCATGGATGAAAAACCCATCCAAACAATTTTGTAGCTTCCCATACTCCCAATGTTTAGTAACAATATTCAGGTAATCTGAATAAAAAAATGCAGTGAAAAGAGTTGGGCCAGATGACTGAGAAACGGATTATCATTCAGGAACTGGGTGAAGACGGGCTGCTCCTGCCAGTGCTCGTGAACAGGGCGCTGTTGGCAAACGACCGGATCAAATACTTTTTTACTCTCCTCCAGACTGCACAGGAGCGAGCAGACCACCCGGAGCGTGCATTGCCTACGATGCGGACGGAGCGCGAGACTGCGGGCATCGAATCAGAGCAATATGACACGGTGGTGCTCGGCGCGCAGCGTATTGATGAGGAATTGTATTCATTCCCCTTTTTGCCTGATATCCTCTCGGGGATCCGCGACTGTATGGAGGAGATGATAGCCCCTTTTGCCGCGCACGGGCGTGAAGAGGCGCAGGGTTTTATCAAAAGGAAGGATTCTCTGATCGGAACGCTGCATGAAGAACCTGAAGGCACCATCTCATCATCCCTGATCAACACGATTACTTCAGGGGAAGCGGGTACCGATGACAGCCTCCACCTCCTTGTCATGGACCTCCACCGCGCCCTTAACCAGCTTCAGACCGAACTGTCAAAAGAGACCATCGAAGGCGCCATGACCTATATGCTGGGCGCCGGTGACGATGTGCTCGTCCGTGCATTCATGGCGGGCATCAACCGCACCTCCCCGCTCCGGTTCGATCACCCGGGACTGGGGACCACCGCTACTCGTACGGGAAACAAGCTCCTGATCCAGAACGATATCGGCGTGACCGATGCCCATGTGCTCGTTGTGAATGTCGAGGAAAAGACCGTGTCGGTAGTATACACGGATATCCATATGCAGCGCCTCGATTTCTTCCAGAGCCTCTTTGAGGGCTGGCAGGTGCGCTGGCAGGATACTCTTTCACGCAGGGGATCCGGGCAGTTTGAGAAGAAGGTGTACCATCTTTCGGTCGGGACGTACACGGCTGCAAACGATGCGGATCTTGCCGGTTTTCTTTCCCACCTCGGCTCCCGCATCGTTTTTTTGATCGACTGGAACCGTGCACGCAAACAGCTGCGCAATTTCCTGCTCAACAAGGATGCCATATCGGTCCTGCGATGGGCTGCTGATAAGGAAGTAGGGCATATGGGATTTCTCCGGCTCGGTGGCGATAAGCTCATTTATGGTGCGCTTGAGCTGGCAGCCAGAGTCCCGCTCCGGTATGGCGAACCTCTCCATCAGCTTCTCGGGCGGGACCGCAGCATTGAATATCTCAAGTGGGTGTTAAAGACTGCGACAACCGGTCTCCGCGCAAACAACCCGCGCCTGCTCATACAGGACGAGATAAAGGCAGAATTGCTCCGCTACTTCCGTTCTGCACACGAAGGGCTGGTGGAAATCTGCATAGACCATGCTTCACTTCTGATTGAAGTAGGTACAGCAGTCCGCGACTCCCTTCTCTATATCCAGCGGTCCGGTGATGCAGATTTTGTTGTACGGAGTGCAAAACGGGCAAAGGAATGGGAGAGCCGGGCTGACCAGCTCGTCATGCAGGTACGTACCCTTTCCAAAAGGATCGAAGAGGCCGAGTTTTTTCTCCTGCTCATCGATGCTGCTGATGATGCGCTCGATGAACTGGAGGAAGCATGTTTTTTTACTACCCTGCTCCCGTCAATTGCCAGTTCAAAACCGGTAAACCGGAAGCTTGCTTCAATGGCTGAACTCGCCGTGAAAGCAGGACAGGAGTACCTCAAAGTGCTTATCGCTGCGCAGGGTATACGCAAGGATTACAGCCGCGATGAGATGCAGGAATTCCTGACCGCGGTAAACCGCGTGATTTCCCTTGAGCATGAATGCGACGAAGCGCTCCGTCTCACAGAAAAGACGATCATCTTTGAAAGCACCGATTACAAGGAGCAGCGCGTGTACTTCGAGATCGCCCGGATTATTGAGGAGGCGACCAATTCCCTGATGAAAGCCGTGTATATCATGCATGACACAATCCTCGAAGGAATGAACCGGTAATTCAACGTATGTCAATTCCACTCGCGCACCTTGCGCTGTTCGGGCCCGGGCTGCAGAATGTTGTTCCTGAAGCAGAATTTGGCAAAAAAGCTGCGGGGCTTGCCGAAATGGCGGCGCTGGGAATCCCGGTTCCCGCCGGGTTTGCCCTGCCGGTCGATATCTGCCAGTCATATTTTAAAAATGCGGAAGTCCTTAGGGATGATGTCCCCCGGCTCCTCCAGCAGGGAATGGCACACATCGAAAGGGCAACCGGCACCACGTTCGGGGGTGTGCGCAGGCCACTCCTTGTTTCCGTTCGCTCCGGGGCTCCCGTCTCGATGCCGGGAATTATGGACACGATCCTCAATGTTGGTCTCACTCCGTTAACCGTCCGTGGGCTTCTCGCATATACCGGTAACCCGAGGTTTGTGTACGATTCCTACCGCCGTTTTTTGGAAAATTACGGGACCAGCATCTTTGCCCACCCCCCTTCGCGCTACGCAACTCCGTTAAAGGAGATGATAAAAAAGGAGGGGGTGGCGGATGAGCGTGAACTGGATTACCAGAGCTTAAAAACACTCTGCACCATGTACCAACAGATCTATTCGACTCCTGACCAGCAGGAATGCCTCCATGATGTACACCAGCAACTGGTCCAGTGTACTATCGGAGTGATCCGTTCCTGGGCAAGTCCCCGGGCAAAGGCGTTCCGCAGCTCCATGAAAGTGCAGGACGGAACCGGTACTGCAGTTACCGTCCAGGCAATGGTCTTTGGAAATATGGGGGCTTCATCCGGAGCCGGGGTTGCATTTACCCGGAACCCGTGGACCGGGAACAGGGAGATGCTTGTTGACTTCCGGTTTGGCGCACAGGGCGAGGATGTGGTATCAGGTGACCGGGAAGCGATGACCCAAGCCGATATCATCAATGTGATGCCGGACGTTTACGAGGAACTTCTCCAGATTGGCAAACGTCTTGAGACACATTTCCGTGACATGCAGGACCTTGAGTTCACGGTACAGGAAAGGAAACTGTACCTTTTACAGAGCAGGGTGGGAAAGCGTGCGCCGCTTGCAGCCCTGCAGGTTGCTGTGGACCTCTGTGACGAGGGGCTCATTTCCCCTCCCGAAGCACTTGAACGGCTCACGATGATCGATCTCGCATCCATCGGGATCCAGACGGTGCAGGCTGAAGAGCCGCCCATAGGTTTTGGAATCTCCGCATCGGGAGGGGTTGCGCAGGGAACTGTTGCGTTGTCCAGTGTCCGGGCAGAGAAGGATGCTGATGTCGGCCCTGTTATTCTCGTGCGGGAGACTGCATCCCCCGATGATATTGCCGGCATCGACCGGTCCGCCGGAATTCTGACAGCCCGCGGGGCGAGGACATCCCATGCGGCAGTGGTTGCACGGCAGCTGGGCAAAATCTGTGTGGTAAACTGCACCGCACTGTCTATCGATCCCGTGCGTCATCGCTGTACTATCGGGACCGTAACCCTGCGCGAAGGCGACTTCATCTCCATTGATGGAAATACCGGTGCGGTATACCGCGGCCGGGTCAGGATCCTCTCAAAGCGCCCCGATGAACTTATTGCAAAAATCCGCCACTGGCAGACCACGACGGCCTGATTTTTTTAATGGGGTTCTCGTATCAACCCAAAAGATATCAAAAGGCAGGCTATTTATCCATTATTGGATGGGCGTGGCATATTTCAGGCATTAATTTTAAAAACACTTGAAAAATTCGATTATGTTATATGTTAGCACACCGCACGATTTAAGGATAGGATGTTAGGACTACCATTGTTGACAGTCGTTAGTGTTGGAGGTGCCGTCCTCATCATCGTGATCGCCCTCGTCCTCTGGGGTCTGTCTTTTAAGGAGACACCGGCATGATTAATCCCGTTACTGCAGGCCTTGTCATCATTTACTGCATCGTCCTTATCGGGATTGGCGTCTGGGCCTCAAAGAAGATCCATTCCATGTCAGATTACGTGGTTGCCGGGAGATCACTCGGGTTCTGGGTCTTTTTGATGCTCATGATCGGGTCAGTATGTTCCGGCATGTCGCTTCTTGGAGTATCCGGTCTCGGATTTAAATTTGCCTGGCCGACCATATGGGAGCAACTTGCTGTCCCGCTCTCTATCGGGTTCTGCATCATCTTCTTTGGTGTAAAGATGCACAATGTCGCAAAGACTGCCGGGTATCTCACCGTGCAGGACTACCTTGCACACCGGTTTGAAAGCCAGAAAGAGCTCCGCGGTTTGTCCGCCATCTCAGGGATCGTCGTATCCCTGATCTATCTTGCCGGGCAATATACTGCAATAAGCATCGTCCTGATGTGGCTATTCGGACTCCCTCACTGGATGGCGCTGCTTATCGGTGCTGCAATCGTGACCGTATATACGGTGATCGGGGGACTCTATGCAGTAGCATGGACAACGCTTGTACAGGGGCTGATGCTGATCATCGGTGTTGTCATCATGGCGCCCATTGTGATCATGGCTGCTGGCGGATTTACCAATATTAATGAGGTGATGGCAACCGTAAATCCGACAAATGTAGATCCGTGGGTAACCGGTTCCGGGGCGGTATTTACACCGGCATACATATTCTCGTTCTTCCTTCTGCTCACCATCGGGCTTGCCTGCGCACCCCATGTCATCAACAATATTCTGAGTGCTAAAGATGTGAAATACTTCAAATGGGCCCCGCTGATTGCATTCCTTGTATACGGAGCAGTCATGTTCCTTCTGAAGTTCTCAGGATTTGCCGGCATTGTCCTTGTCAAAGAGGGCATGGTCACGCTTCCCAAGGTGCCGAATGCCTCAGACTTCATTTTTATCTACGGGGTCGAGTACGCGTTGCCAAGTATGTTTTTATGGGGTATCTTTGCAGTGATCGTGCTCGCAGCGGTCATGTCCACTACGGACCGTCTGATGCTCACGATTGGCACATACTTCTCCTGGGATATCTACAAGAAGATCCTCAACCCGGATGCACCGGACAAAAAGGTACTGCTCGTCAGCCAGATATCCGTCATTCTTGCCGGTGTCATCACCTTGATGCTTGCGCTCAATCCGCCCGACATGCTGGTCTGGCTGATCTGGGCAGGAATTGGCATCATGTTTGCCACGTTCTCTGTCCCGCTTCTTGCCGGGCTTTACTGGCGCGGGGCGACACGTAAAGGCGCACTTGCGTCAATGGCGCTCGGCCTGATTGCATCGCTTGTCTTTGGCGGGATCTCCTACTTCAAGGTTGCACCCCTCCCCATGCACTTCTCATTCTTCGCTTTTGTGATCTCGGTTGTCGCAATGATCGGTGTCAGCATGATAACAGAGAAGACCAGCGAGAAGGTGCTTGACGAGACCATGACCGGGTGGTATATCCAGAAATAATGATTTTTTAAATCCCCTTATCTTTTCTGATATTGCAGGAGGTCACATCATACTTTATCTGCAATATTCCGGATTACCAGACACTTGGTGGACTATTGTCAGCCGGCAGCAGGAGAGAAAGGAAAAAATGAGTTATGGCAGATCCTGCCGGTGCCGGGGATGAAGATCGCATCTTCCCGGTATATAGAGTGCAGCGGAATATTCCTCAATGAAATCCGAATCGACAAGCAGGTCGATATATACCATCTTATCTGCAATGGTTTCTGCCTCCTTCCTTTTCTTTACTGAGAGGAGTGCCGCCGCTGCCCCGGTAAGAGAACCGTTGCCGAGTGGATGGTACTCAGCGTTGAAAAACCAAGGCATGATGCCGAACCGAGTGATGCTGGATAAGTCCGTATAGGCACCAAACGCACCGGCAAGATACACATGACGGATATCCTCGAGTCGAATCCGATATTTTTTCATCAGTACGCCGATTGCACCATAGGTGGCAGCTTTTGAATCCATGAGATACATCATGTCCTGTGACGTGATGACAATATCCCAACCGGTTGCTGATTGATCCTTAGGCACCAGCACATATTCCAGCCCGTTCTCACCATGTATTACGCCAGGTTTTCCATCTACCAGTTTCCCGGTAAAATCAAGAATTTCAGCATCCGCCATCGCAGCTGCGGCATCGATGATCCCGGACCCACATATCCCGCGGGGTCGCTGGTTGCCGATTGTTATCCATGTAGCCGCTCCGGTTTCCGGATCAATGGTCACATGCTCAATGGCACCCCGCATCGCCCGCATCCCGTTACGGATACCAGCTCCTTCAAACGCCGGACCTGATGCGCAGGAGACTGATGCGAGCCATTCTGCATTTCCAATAATGATCTCGCCATTTGTCCCAAGATCAATCAGGAGCGAGAGTTCTTCAGAACGGTGCATACCGCTGACAACGATATCCCCTACTGCATCTCCACCGACATACCGGCTTACGTTGGGGAGGCAGTAGACATATGCTTCAGGATTGACTTTCAGGTCAAGATCACGGGCTTTTTTTATCCACGGTTTCCGGTCCACAATGGCATCGGCTAACTCAAGACCTCTGGGATTACGACCGGTAACTAGATACTGCATAACCGTATTTCCTGCAAGACAGATCTCATTTATCGCAGTTCTCTCTATACCGTTTGATGCTGCCAGTTGGCTGATGACAGTATTGATACTCTCAATCGCTGCCAACCGCAGCTTTTCGAGCCCGCTGCGTTCACGGGCAAACGCGAGCCTGGTAACAAGTTCCTCTCCATAGGTGATCTGATGGTTCAGGGTCGATGCCTGCGCACAGAAATTCATGTCCACAAGATTGAACATCATGCCGACTACGGTTGTTGTTCCAAGATCAATTGCAATGCCATAGTTCCTGCCGGTGGTATCACCGGCTTCAATCGCGATAATCTCCGGATATCCTGTAGATTCAGAGATGGTGACTGTACTTATACCGCTGGCTGATATGAGGTATCGGTGCTGTTCAGGGGTTATATGCGGGCGTTTTCCAGTATAGCCTTCGAGCCGGAGGGTCTTCTTGTCGCCCGGAGGGACTGCAGCCGGTTCTGTACTGATCTGGTATTTCATAACAGATGGGGAAATCACCTTTTCATCACGGCAGATGCCAAGGAGGATCTTCGGGGAGTCGATCCTGCTCTCGACCGGGATGGTGAATTCACAGTTTCCCAGAAGATAGGTCTGGCAGGCAAGACAGTAATGCTGCTGGATCTCATCCATGGAGAGACCACGGGTGCTTTCCAGCGAACCTGCTGTGCAGTTGCCGCGGATATGGATCACCTTGCATTTTTTACACTCCCCCTTGCCGCCGCAGATGCTCTCGATGTATATGTCCGCCTGTCTGGCAGCATTCAGTACGGAAGAATGTTTCGGGACGCTGGCGATCTTGCCAAGCGGGTGGAAGATTACCGTCACTGATTCATCCATACATGCTGTCGCTCCATTTCCGAAATCATCATGCTGGCTGTCAATATCCTGCTGCTTCTGTAAATGTGGCACATCTGATTCCTTTTGAATGCTCTTCAGGATTGAACAGGCCAGCGATCCTTGATGTAGTGAGGAATGCCGGATGAATCCTTTGGTCCGACCAGCACTCTCCATCCAGTCACCTCTTCGGTATCCCCACTGATCCGTGCTGCAAGGCCCGGAATGATCAGAATAGTGTGATTGACCAACGACCCGACATTAAATTCTTTTAATGCCGCAGTTATCGTATCCGGCGTCAGGTTTCGCCCCGCAACCGCACTCTCGACACTCAGACCCCCGGTATCAATGACGACAAGGTAACAGTCAAGGTTTGCAGCCTTGATATCAGATTCAACCGTGAAATAGGTCAATGCATAATTGGAGGTCACAAGGACCGGGGAATCCCGATCAGGTTTTCCATACTCCCTTATACCGGCTTCCACGGAGACAGGTTTTCTTGGATCCGTATAGATATTAAACCGCCAGATGAGCTGGGGGAGAAGGACCCATCCGTCAAGGCTGTGCATGATCAGTAGATCAGCATACCGTGTCAGAAGCATCGATGCAGTGACCGCCTCCCGCCATTTCAGCACATCTTCGGATATTTCACACCCGGTCCATATGGCCATGGGCACCCCAAGAAGCGGAAAGCCGAACAGATCATCATAATTGCGGCACGCACCTGTCCGGATTGTAGTGAAGTTGTGGATGGTTTCGGAAAGCCCGTTTTCAGCAGAGGTACCGGGATCGAGCACGAGATCAACTACCCCGTACTCAAGCAGTGTCCTGACCAGTGATCGCAGCAGTGAAAGATCATGCGGAGCAAAAACCACGAGCGGGCATTTATACGTTATCGCCAGTTCTGCCATCTGTTTCCAGTTGTCCTTTGTTGCGGCATACATCAACGGTTTCCGATCGCCTGCAACCGTGAGCCCTGCTTCCATAACCGCCGGATCCAGCGAAACGAGAATAACGGGCAGCGATGAAATATCCAACGTTTTTTTCACGGTTGTCCTGAAGGTGTCCGGGTTCCCTGAAACCGAACGGATGGCAATTGCATCAAGGGTGAGTTTCCTCCCGATATAATTGTAGGAGAACTGTTCGATCTTCTTAACTCTCAATTTCAGATCTTCGTCCGGAAGAAAGTCATGGACGTCAACTGCAATCGATGTCGGGTTATGATAGGTGAACTCATGGCGCTGGAGGACATATTTCCCGCCAATGGTAAGGCAGGTATTTCCTGCCCCGAAGGAGACCGAACGCACTGGCGGTGCGAGGAGTTCTGTCAGATGGAGAAGGGCATCACGATACTGGTCAGTATACAGTGGCGGACAATCAGTAAGCACGCGTTCGCCGTTCACGACTCGGGTTGCAAATGCCATGCAGTTGGATTCACCGCACTCTTTGCAGTTGGTCTTTGGCAGAAACTTGTAGACATCGATAGGACTGATCTCACGGATGCTTTTCTTTTGCTTTCTTTCCAGAGATGCGGTGCTGTTCATACCCTCACACTCGCCCAGTCCTGAATCCTGTCTGTCGGTTCCTGTCCCGGTGTGGCAAGCTGGTGAATGACACCCCGGAGCGTACGCACGGCGGCAGGATGCATTATCAGGAAGAGATCGACGCCGGCGAGCAGCAGGGTCAGCGCGTTGACTGTTTCCCAGAGTGGTCCACGCAGCTGGCGGGAGCCATATTCCGGGGGAAGCTGCATCCATGCCTCACGGGCGGCCCATGCATTAGTGGGTGCAGAGATAACCGGATGGGCCAGTTCGCTATCACCCATCAGTGCGGCATACCGTGCCCGTTCATAGATAGAGAAGGAATATTCAAGTCCATACCCCAGTGCACTTGTCGTCAAATCCATGACTATCTGCTCAGGGGGGAGGTACGCGTACAGCCTGCGGTTGAGCTCCTTGGCGCTGTTGAGTTCAAGCGCGGTAAAGGCGAGCACCACATGCCCGTGATCACGGGCCGCGGTCGCGACCTTCTCAAGGGTCTTCTGTTCTGCCATGGCAAGGGTGACGGAATTGATTAACAGGCGTTCGCCATCAGCCATTTCTGCAACACGGGTAAAGACCTCGGCATCCTTCTTCGGGTCGCCGCAACCGCCGACAATGAGCGGGACGTCAACGGCCTGCAGCACCTCCTCGATAGTCCTGACGGCATCCGCGGGCGGGGTGTCTTTGATGAGCGGGTCGGTGCTCATCAGGTGTACCGTGACCATGTCCGCACCGAGCTTTTCCACATTGAACCGCGCCCATTCCGCGGGGTCGTGCATGACTTCCTGAATATGTTCCTTCAGTACCTTGGGAAGGGAAATCTCCATGTCAAAGACGTCTAAAGCAATGACAGGATCATGGATTGGCGGGTTGGTGATGGCAGAATATGCCGGCATGGTGGCACCACCGATCGTGAATGTCCTGCCCCGGCTGCCGCCCCCGCTCCTTGTTGCTCCCAGCGTGACCTCCCGGATTTTTCCCTGATATTCTGTAGCCTGCGGGATGAACGGTGCAGCAATGAGTTCCACGGGCCTGGCTTTTTGCACAGCCTTTTCTGCCGGTTGTCCGGGCGGCGTAAATGTTCCCCGTGGTATGAACAGATCGAGATCACCAATCTCCATGGAAAAGTTTTCCAGTTCGACCTGCTGGACACTCCTTAATAATTCCAGGATTCCGGGAGCGAGTGCGAGTACCTGTTCAATATTTCCATTGTTGTCACGATTTTTTGGGGTCATTGTGCTCACCTCCCTTGTGCGAGCCGGGTTTTACGGGCTGTATAATCACTCTTTCTGCAGTAATCCTGGCGTTCTTGAATATGATCCAGAAACCACCCGCATTGACGGGAACATCTCCTGCCCGGAATCCCGCAGCTCCGGCAGGGGAGATTTCCGGTATTGTCTCCTCAGTCACCCACCGCTGAATGACAGGATGGGTATGACTGTTAAGAAATTCTTTCAGTTCTGGAATGGAGCTCACATCGTTCTCAGTCGCGATTTTATCATACACGGAATCCGGAATAAATGTTTTAAGTCTCTCCTTTGTTTCCTGCGGTATCCATACCACCCGGTCATAACCCCCGTCAGCGCACAGGAACTTTTTCGAACGCATGTACTCCACAGAGATCCCGTGGAACCCATCTATCTGGCGACCACCCGCGGTCGAATCTGCCATGGTTGAAAATGCCAGCCCGTTGACTGTTACATCCTTAAAGCCACGCAGGACGATGCCAAAACCGTCCACTTCCGGGATATAGAATGCAATACCCTCAAAACAACCGCAGGATGTGTGCGGGTAACCGAACGCCGTGTAAAGTTGGACACGGCTCACCTCGCCCATGGACTTCTTTTTCGCGTTCTCGTTTACGCTGGTATATTCTCCCTTCTCCGGATCAAGGCATTCGCCTTTCTTAATGGCATAAATCGGACCTTTCGGGTCGATTCCGGCCGCTGCACGACCATCAAACCAGCTGATGGCACCACAGTTTGCGTACCGCTGGGGAGTAATGACACAGACATGGGTGGGGGCAAATGACTGGCAGAGATCACACCCGTAAAACGTGTCCACTTCCTCATCGGTAAGCCCGCGTGCGCGTTCATCCCTTGCATCATAGATTGAAAGGGCTTCAGTATAGAGCGGGTGAATCTTTTCTGCGTCGGTAATAAACGTGATCTGGACTTTCTCGATAAACGGCAGCTCGTTTTTGTAGAGTTCGATGAGTACAAGCCCGATATACTTGAGAGAATCAAGCCCTTTTTTGAAGGCTCTTTTTGAGAGCCGGATCCAGATATCGTACCGCTGGTTGAGGTGCATGAACCCTTCGATATAATTACTGTACTCATGGATCCTCCGCTCTATCACCCCTTCAAGGTCCTTCTCAAGACGGGGGCCTGCAATTTCAACAAGGATTCCCAAGGGATAGCTCTTCTCCTCTTCCATCGCGGAAATATCCAGGCCGCTGATGAGCACTGCACCATCTGAGATCTCCCCGGCATTCCTCACCCGGACAATCTCGAACTTCTCGGAGATTTCCGGGCCCCCCAGCTCGACCTGCATATCATTTTTCCGCACCCGTTCGCCCTCATGGACAAGCCCGACTTCGACCGGAATGTGCTCAAACATGGTCCGCCACCATCATGTCAGTCCCCGAAATGCTCAATGATGCCCTTGAAATTCGCAGCCCAATCCTTGATGGTGCTGTTGGGAAACGACCAGCTCGCGTTGGGCTGGTACACGCAGTCAAGGGTCATGGTCTTGAGATGCGGTGCGAAATGCTTGAGCCCGGAAAGGATCGTCCACTCCATGTAATACGGCAGCCCGACAAAGATCGCAAGGTCGTAATTTCCGTCTCCGTCAAGGCCTTTCCAGTCAGGATCTGTAAGCCGGTTGCCGATGTCCATTGCCGGCATCAGGCCGGCAGTCACGTACCCCCTTTTCAAGAACTCCCGGTTGGTGCTTGCCGTGACAATGACCGGGATGTCTGCCTTTTTGGCCAGTTCAATCAGGCAGTCGATCAGTTTCTTACCTTCGATCTCATATTCGATAGCACCGTGGCCGACAATCATGATCGGGCGTTTTGCCCGCCGTATTATGGCATCGGCAATATCGGGCTTGATGATAAGGGACGCTTTTTTCGGTCCCGGTATTTCGGCGGTCTGCCAGGATTCAGCAAGTGGCATGTTACTTCAGGCCTCCTTAGTCTTCCGGATCATTCGCTCCAGCAGGGTCGGGTCCGGGATCTCCTGTTCGGTCCAGTCTGTTCCGGAAAGGTGTTTTTCGATCTCGTCTTTCATGGTCAGCGGGATATCGGAAGTCTTGCGCACGAAAAGATGGAGATCGGGCGGGATGCCGCCAATAAGTCGCTTGTGCAGATCGATGTAATTGGAGAGCTTGATGGCGCGCCCCTTGCTCGTGTCGTTCGGCCGCATGGCAAGCTTGGTGACCATGACCATCGCCTCATCCTTGGTCTCGGCGGCAAAGAAGAGGTGTTCCGGCACCGGGCCGCCGTACACACGTTCGCCCGATCGGGCATCGTACACGTACCAGTCATCCTTTCTGTCAGAACGGCCAAGCAGCATGCGCCGGTACTTTGATCCATGGGGACCGACAACAACAGGGATCCCGAGCCGCCAGAACCCGGCGGCAATGGACGCCGCTTTCTGGGACATTGCCCCCCATGCAACGCCGACTGCACCGACACGGTTGTACACGTAATCGGCAATCTCCTCGTAATTGCCCCGCAGGGGGCGTTTTGCAAAGATGCTTGCAATCTTGATGGCCGCCCCGGAGATATGGGCATTGGAAACGCAGGAACCCACGTTCACGATACCTCCAGCTTCAAACGAGCCGGGATACAGTTCATATGCACTCTTTCCGTCCTCATCGCGATACATCCCGGCAGACATTGCTGCACACCCGGATGTGCAGACAATATACCGCCGTTTTGCAAACTCCATGCACATCTCAGCCACCTCCCGCGAGCCTTTGGGATAGTTTGCACAGCCGACAAAGGCAATAATGCCGGGGATCTCGCCAAGGACGATAGGCCCGCCGACCTTCCGGATCTCGACGTCCTGGATTGCGCCCCGGCCGGACCGGATAGTGTAGACCTCTTCCTTCGTCATCCGGTCTGCTGCCGCAACAATGAGGCTGTGGAGAGGGATCTTCTGCGGGCATGCTGATTCGCATCTCCCGCAGCCTACGCAGTCATCGTACAGCTCGTCAAGCCCTTTGAGGTTGCCTGATGCGGCGGACTTCACCGCATACAGGATCGGGAGGTCATTGGGGCATGCCCGCCGGCAGAGTGCGCACTGGGTGCACTTCTTGGCCAGTTTGACTATCTCGTCAGCCGAGGGGAGGTTCTTGAACTTTTTGCGCTTTTTTGCCACCCCGATTGCCGTCCGTGCAGCCACCTCCCCGACTTTGTGCGGGTCGAAGATGAGGGCGCCGGGGGTGATGCCTTTAACAAGGTCAGCAACGATCTCGTCTGCCGGGTCGTTTGTCCGGTCGGGAAGGCCGCAGCAGTTCTTCTCGCTCGCGGCAATGACGGGCGCGTGGATCTTCTGGGCTTCGATGAGCGTGTCGCACCGGATGCACTGCTCGTCAATTACGATGAGATCGGGGACCCCGCTGCGGATGTACCGGAGCTGCCACGAGATTGGCCCGATAATTTTTGCGTGCTGGGAATATCGTGTCATGTCGATAGCGGTGCAGCAGATCCCGGTCACTTCTGCCTTTGTTTCGAGATCGTTGTTCCTGAGGTAATCAATGATCCCGGCTGCCGGGAGCACATTGTGGCCGATGATAAGGATGACCGGCTTCTTTATATCTACGGTGCCCATGCCCAGATCGACAAGGGGCGACTCCGGGTCAGCTTTCGGCATGGCGTACGTGGAGATCTGGGCAAGGTCGGCGATCTCCATGCCCACGTGGTCGATCATGCCCGCGTGGAAGACCTTGGACTCGAAGTCGAGGCAGCTGCCTTCCTGTCCGGTGTGGGTGACAGCGAGGAGATGGGTCACCTGCTTCTCGCAGTATTCCAGCACGTCCTCGAGGTCGCCCAGCGTCTCGGGTTTTATCCCGCAGACAAGACGTGTATGGGGGGCTTCCACTTCAACGGCATGGCCGCCTACATCGATCGGGTGGTCGCGGCCGAACTCTGCAATGACGTGCTCGACCAGCTCACGCGCATGGCCGGTATGGGTAGCCGCCCCGATACAAGCGACAAGCAGGACGATGCGGGACTGCTGGGCGGCCATGGTGATCCCGCAGGCCCCCCGCTTGTTGCCGGTCAGGTCGCATTTCCCGTACGTGCAGAGGCAGCAAAGGTCGCAGAACGGGAGGTAGAACGGCTTGTACCGGTTGAGCAGGTTCATATCCCACGAGCGCAACGTGGTCAGCGAGGGAAACGGCGTAGGACCCGTAGGTTCGTCCCACCGCTCTTCAGTTACCCCCCCAATGCAGATGCTCAGATTGCGGAACCGGGCGAGATCTGAATGTAATTCCCCGATTTTAACGTGCACTCCTTTTTTGCTCATATGAGTAAAATCCCCTGCTACTTCAGTCAATGGTTACCAGTAAAGACCATAAGTGTATCGATACTGCTAACCCTTGATGCATACATCATACGGGGTTAATTACGGATAATCTGCTCAACAATGCGGCCCACTGAGCGATATGCAGGGGATGTTGCCGTGACCCCAAGGAGCGACTGCCCGGAGAGGACGTATTCCGCAACGACCGGGTCCTGGGTGATTGTACCGAGGAAAGCCAGCCCGGTCTCGGCTTCCGCGCGATCTGCAAGGCTGCCGGGAAACGCGTACCCCCCCACGACAACGAACCGGTTGTACCGGATGCCGACCTCTTCAATGATGCGCCGTGCACGTTTCACGTGATAAAAAGATTTGCTCGAAGGGCCCATCACGTCGATGATTGTATCGACGCTGCCGGCGATCTTCCGGTTGAGGTGTTCAAGACCGGCCGGCGAATCGATGAGCACGTACTGGTACTGGCGGGTTATTTGGCCCAGCGCATTTTTTAAAGCGGCGTCTGGCAGGCAGTAGCAGCCCTCGATCCACTTGGTACCGACAGCCAGCAGGTCAAAGTCTCTGCACTCGTACAGCCCCTCCCCCCAGATCCGGTTCTCGATGCGCTGCGATGGTGGGACACCGACCATTGTCCCGCCCGTTTTGATAAAAGTCTCGGACAACAATTCGGAGATGGTCTTTTTACCGGCAGCCTCAAGGTCAATGCCGACCATCTCGGCAAGGTTCTGGTCCGGGTCGGCGTCGACCAGCAGGACCGGGGTGGCTTTTTTCCAGATCAGGTACCGGGTCATGAGGGCGACAAAACTCGTCTTGCCGGTCCCGCCCCGGCCCATGGTAACGAGGATTTTCATGGCATACCCCTCTTTTCCTGTTTCTTCTGAGCTCTTCCGTCTTTATTGCAGGTGTCCATGATCATCCGTCCGATCCGGTCAATTGCATCCAGTGCGGGGGAACCCTGAAGGGCAAGGATGGATTCTCCGGCAATACCGGCCTCTGCGACTGCCGGATCAAACGGAACATATCCTGCAACCGGCAGACCTTGTTCTTCTGCATATTCCTGAATAATTTTTTCCTGTGACGGGGTCTGGACCCTGTTGCCGATCATCAAAATTCCCGGAATCTTAAAATCCCGGGCCATCTGAGCGATTATCCGGGCAGTACCGAGAGATTTTGCATTCGCGTCGCTTACAACAATCATGCAGTCAACACCCTCTGCGGTTCCCCGCCCGATATGTTCGAGACCCGCTTCCATGTCCAGCACAACCGCTTCGTCCCGTTCAACGATCAGGTGGCGGATTAAGGCGCGGATGACACTGTTGGCAGCGCAGGAGCACCCCGAATCCATTGACTTAACCATTCCCATGACCAGCAGATTCGCTCCTGCCGGTGTCGGCACGGAGAATTTTTTTACGATATCATGAACGGTAAAATTCAGGGCATAGACACCGGGGAATCTCGTGCCGGTCTTTGCATTGATAAGTCCGGAATTTTCGGAGACCGGCAGGATGGCATTCGCCTCGTTCAGGGGGATACCGAGAGAGAGTGCCAGGTTTGGGGTGGGATCAGCATCGATCGCGATAGTAGTATAACCGGCCCGTGCCAGAAAAAATGCAATTCCACTCGCGATCAGTGTTTTTCCGACTCCCCCTTTACCGGTTATTGCGATTTTCATTGTCTGCCTTTTTTATAAATGCTGTGTTGCCCAAAGAAATAAAACCGTTCTTTTTGGCAAAGAACCAGATGATGCCAGAGCCTTTCAGGGTATGGTTTTCATGTCCACCGACCTTACGGTCAACCATATTACCAACTACGGCCAATTGTTCTGGTGTGACTACAGTTATACTCGGCGGCGGGCTTTCAGGACTAACGCTTGCCCGGCTGCTTCATGAACGGGGCGACGATGTTATCGTGCTGGAAGCGGAGCATGATTATGGCGGGCTCTGCCGTTCGAAACAGGAACAGGGGTTTACCTTTGACATCGGCGGTTCCCATATCATCTTCTCCCGGGATGTTGAAGTGCTCGCCTTTATGCGCCGGATGATCACGGGTAATGAAGAGCGCAACAATCGGAATACCCGAATATTTTATAAAAACCGGTACGTGAAATACCCGTTTGAGAACGGCCTTGCTGACCTGCCACCTGATGACCGGTTCTTCTGTATCAACGAGTTTGTTAAAGCACAAATTGCCTTTGAAACCGGGTCTATTCATCCGCCATCAAATTTCAGGGAATGGATCTATTTCACCTTCGGCAAAGGAATTGCCGACTGTTACATGGTACCGTACAATGAAAAGATTTGGAAATACCCAACAGATCGGATGTCCTGCCACTGGGTTGAAGGCAGGGTTCCCCGCCCGCCGGTTGAGGATGTTATCAAATCTGCGATTGGCATCCCCACTGAGGGTTATACGCACCAGTCGGTCTTCTCGTACCCGGCACAGGGTGGTATCGAAGCGCTCATCCATGCGATTGCCGCACCGGTCAATGGGAGGATCAGGACGGGTTTTTACGTCCGCTCAATCAAAATATCAGGTAACCGCTTTCTCATCAGCGATGGGACAGAAATTATAGAAGCGGATCGCTGCATCTGCACCATGCCTGTCCAGCACCTCATTGCCTGCCTCGATAACGTTCCTGCCACAGTGCAGCAGGCATGCAGAGCGCTTGTCTATAATTCACTGGTTTGCGTTGCTGTCGGAATAAAAGGAAAAGTGCCGGATATTTCATGGCTTTACATCCCTGAACTTTCGCTTGGCAGGACAAACCGGATCTCGTTTCCTTCCAACTACAGCCCGCTGGCAGCTTCTGAAGGGGGCGGTTCTGTCCTTGCTGAGATTACCCACCAGCCGGGCGACGAGGTTTCTGCAATGACAGATGCGGAGTTGTCCGAACATGTGACCGGAATGCTTGAAAAGATGGGGCTTATCTCAAAAGATTCGGTTATCATGACCCGGATCTGGCGCCAGCCATTTGCATACATAGTCTATGACCTCGAATACCAAAAAAATATAGATATCATAAGAACGTATTGTTGCACTCTCGGTATTCCGCTTGTTGGCAGGTTTGCCCAGTTTGAATACCTGAACATGGACGGGTGCATTCGCAGCGCCATGGATTTTGTTTCAACGTACCCACGTAACCCATGACCGTCGTAAATCTTCTCCATTATACTTAATATCCGCACGCACCTAACAAAATACAGGAGAATTTTCTATGATCTCGGTCGTTATTCCGACATTCAATGAAGAAGAGAACATCGCCCAGTGCCTTGTCTCGCTCCGGCACCAGACTGTGCCCCGTAGCGAATACGAGATCATTATCGTTGATGGGGGTTCAAAGGACCGGACCCGCGAGATCGCAGGGAAATACGCGGACAAGGTCTTTATCCAGACAAGCAGGAAGGTGGGGGGGGCACGTAATGATGGCATTATGGCGGCAACCGGGGATATTGTCGCTACAACAGATGCTGACTGCATTATCCCGCCAATATGGATCGAAACGATCACAAAAGGGTTTGACGAAAAGAATGTTGTCCTGCTTTATGGCCCGGTATACCCTATAGAAGAAAGTCTAAAAAATTCATGCTCGCTTTTTTTTGCCAACACATTTTCCCGTCTTGGATATTATACGAAGGTTTTCTATTACACCCTTGGATGCAACACTGCGTTTTGTCGGGATGCAGTGATCCGGGCAGGAATGTACCGGAGCATTGATGCAGGCGATGATCTTGAAATTGCGTTGCGCATGAAGGACCAAGGCAAGATAAAATTTTGCGCTGCTATGAAAATCGGGTTCTCGATGCGCCGGTACCAGCAATACGGCTCGCTCAAATCTCTCTATGAGTGGGTCTATATTGTCGCTCACGGGGGCGAGGTGCAGAAGTACAGCTACTCGCAGAAGGATTACAAATAGATAAAAACACTATCCGCGTTCCTTTTGTCGGCTTTTACAACAGTAACAAGGAAAAATCTCTTCCCTCTTATGGCCAGAAATCCAGAATACCCTAAAGAATCCAAGGACAGAGGTCACACATCCCAGACCGTCATTGTCAAGGATCGGATCAACGCCTTTGATTCAAGTGATTTTGCTCGGCTACTTCACATTGAGATTGTCGAAGCCCGGGATGGATTTGCCCGCGTGATCATGCCTTCATCAGCGAAGAAAAATCCAAATGGCGTTATTCATGGAGGTGCAATTTTCTCTCTTGCTGATCAGGCATTCGGGATGGCAGCGAATTCTGGAACTGTCCGGCGGGTAGCAGTCTCTGCTCACATCCAGTACATTGCGCCTGCATCAGGAGATCTCCAGGCGATAGCGGAACTAGTTGCCGAACAGGGTAGATATTCCACGTACCGTGTCAAAGTCAATGAAGGAGATCGCGCCATCGCAGAATTTGACGGCGTGGCGATCAGGATATTCTCCTGATGAATTACGCATGCTGGTAAACACACGCTCTGCTGTTTTTTAATATAGTGTTGACCACTACAATTATGACCAATCATAACCTTAAAAAAGGCGGAGATTGGTTTATTAAGGAATTGGCTGAGTTAACACTACTTCGAAGATTCTTTCAGAATCTTCTCGTATCTCACCACTTCGTGGTTCGACAATTCGGAGAACCTTGCGGTTCTTCTTATGCTCGTTTGCTCCGGTTGTCATAAACAACCATTTGAGAAAAACCAAGTTGTATTAAGATAGGGTTTTCGACTTAAACCAGCAAAATCATATCCTATAACCAGTCAGTATAACATGAGGTACCTATGGTAATCATGAAGATTCGTGGTGGCGACCTTGACCTTGTGGAATACGAGTTTAAGACATTTAAACCGGGAATGATCATCAAGACCCTTGGATACGAGAAAAAGAAGTATATACTGAAACCTTGCAAAGGGTCCATAACGGTTGTGGCTCCGGCACGTATCCACCTGACCGTGCTTGACATGAACCGGTTTGCGCCGGATCACCCGGGAGGCGGCGGTATTGGGTTTGCAATCCAGTGTTATTGCACAGCAGAAGTTGAATGTACCAAAACCGGCCTTGAGATCGATTATAACCGGGAACCGATCATCCGCAATTTTGTAGAAGTCTTCAAGAGAACAACGGGATACCGGGGGGGGTTCCGGATACAGGCAACCGATCACCAGCACAAACATGTAGGTCTCGGGTCTACAAGCACGGTGATGATCGCAGTCGCCACAGCGCTCAATGAAGCGGTTGGCTCTCCTCTCTCCAACAACCAGCTGCGCACCCTGATCGGTCATAACTATGTTGAAGAAACTGCCGATGGATCCATCGCGTTCGGGTTTGAGACCGGTGTTGGTCCCGCGGTAAGCACTCATGGCGGTATGGCGGTAATGGGTGACGAGCTGGTGCTTGCCTACCATCACCCGTTTGCGGATGGCAAGCACGTGCACATCGTAATCCCCCCCACGGATATTTCATCCGCAGGCACCAAGGAATTTGACCTGCTCATGAACAAGGCACGGACACTGGATTACCGGGACCGTGAACTGAAGGCATACCTGTTCCTCATGGACCTCATCCCGGCGCTGGAACGTGAAGACCTGCAAAAGATTGGCGATATCGTCTGGGAGATAGAGTTCCGGGGGTCAAAACGGGCAGAGGTTGAGCACCACAGTTACGGAATTTACCATTACATGAACCTGCTGCGCGAAGCAGGCCTTGAATTTGTTGGTATGAGTTCCGTGGGGCCGTCTATTGCAGTTGTCACAAAAAAAGATCGCAAGGCTCTTGAGAAACTGATAAAACCTATGGGGCTTACGGTTGCCATCAGCACAAAAGTGGATAATTGTGGACTCACCATCACCCATACAAAAGGAAAATAATCTATTTTTTCAAAATTAGCGTTTTGATGTTTTTCGTTGACGATTTTGATTTTAAACTTATTCACATTTTGGAGGTGGGTTCCGGTAGGCAGAGATAAGCCCGGCGATGATGACAATAATGGTCGCTGCCGTAACAAGAATTACAAGGTAAATTAAGAGGTTGAGGTTTTGTTTGACAATGGGCAGGGTGCCGAAAAAATATCCTGCGAGCACGACACCCACTGACCATGTGACGCCGCCGGCCACATTATAGAGGAGGAACCTACGGTAATCCATCGAACCAACCCCAGCAAGGAATGGTGCGAACGTCCGTACGAGCGGCACAAACCGGGCGACAAAGATTGTCATCCCGCCGTACCGCTCGTAAAAACCATAGGTGCGGTCGATATACTCCTTTTTCAAAATATTCGGGAACCTGCACTGGAGGACTTTTAACCCTACAAAGTTGCCAATCCAGTAGTTCACAGTATCACCGAGAACCGCTCCGAGAATGAATGCGGCAAGCAGCCACTGGACCTCCAGAAGCCCGCTTGCGACACATGCACCGGCAACAAAGAGTAGGGAATCGCCGGGGAGAAAAGGCGTAATCACGAATCCCGTTTCAAAAAAGATAATCAAAAAAAGGATAAGGTAGGTCCACATCCCGTATTGCTGGATCACCAGTGACAGGTTCTGGTCAATGTGAATAATAAATCCAATAAGGGTGGGCAGCATGTCTTCCTTTAGGTTGGAAGGATTTCTATTTGAACGTGAGTATAAGATGCATGTTGTGTGCCAGATTGTAACAAAAGGAACATGCTTCAGATCCTTTTTTTTGGTCAAACCTCAACAATTAATGGTTAGCCGTGATGGATGAGAATCAGGAATTCCTCAACAGGATATATCAAAAGGAGAATCACCATGCAAGAACATACCCGATTCATCGAAACACGATCGCTTGTAAAGATCAGTCTGTTATTTTTAGCTCTCATGGTGGTCTGCAGTTCACCTGTTTTTGGATTTACCGCCCAATCACTTGACATCACCATAGAAAAGAACGGGGACGCAACGGCTGTTTTCCAATATGCGCTGGAAGGTGTCATCGAAAATGCGGTCCCCCAGTCCCTTCTGCAGGAGGAATTAATAAAGGGGCTTTCGACGAGCTCAGAACCTCCCACAGTCATTGCCTTTGATCGTACAGGGGCAACCATGCTCTTACGGAAATTTGCACAGGTCAGCGATACCGATAAAGGCACTGAATACATGACCGCATCTATGGATTTTACAAAGGCAGAGATTGCTCTGGAAAATTCCGCACTCAACTATGTCATATCCGCGGACTTCTCCCCGCAGAGATCAAAGGTTACATTCCCGGACGGGTATTTCCGCGAATTTTTTGATATGTCAACACTTCCGTCACTGACGCACACCGTCATTGATCCAAAAAAAACGGGTGCGAATACCACCTATCCCGATAAAGGGTCAATCATGGTGAACTCCTCTCCTGATAGGGCACGGGTTTTTATCGATTCACTTTATACCGGTGAGACGCCCGGGCTTTTCCCTGATATTGCACCTGGCCAGCACATCATAACTCTCGAACGGGACGATTGTGAACCTGCAACACGGACCATTACGGTCAATTCCAATGAGACAACCCAGATTTCACTCGTACTTGCATATGTTACTCCAACACCGCTCTCCGGAAGGCAGCTGCCATTAGGAGTGCCAGGGTTTGGAGTGGTGGTAACTGGATGTTCACTGGCGGGAGTTGCGTTGCTGCGAAAGTTAGTTCAATAATTAATGGATTGGGTAATCTGAAATTAGGGGTCTAATTGATACTTTTTTATTAGAGGGGGTGGCTAAAAAAGTTGCAATCAAAATCATCGTACCGTGTCCGTAAGGAACAGAAAATCCAGTATATTTCAGGGGACAAAAAACATTCTCATATATTTGGGTATAGTTCCAATTCAACGAAAAAAAATCCAAGTTTAAAAAAAAGTCACCCGTGTCCAGATGCTCCTGGGGGCATCGCCTTCGGCTTGCCCCCGCCGCTGTCGCGTCCCCCTTATTGCGATATCAGGTAAGAACTAAAAAGTTCATTCATCCTATGTCCTGTAAAATTTTTAGTACCTATTTTTTTTCTGGATTTCAGGCACTGTATTTTTCCCATCGTAAATTTTTTTATATGAATAGGTGGTTAGGATGACCCTATACCCTATTTCTTTTAGGATTTGGAAAATACCGCAACAATTTCAGCACGGTTAAGATCCCGGCCCCGTATCCGCATCTTCCAACTCCTGGTACTGATGAACTCTTTCCTGAGTCCAACAAAGAGTGCCTCAACCTCAGGTTCAGTAAAGTAATGGGTGATGATGCCGGTAGCCCTGCAGTACGTGTTCTCCTCCATTTCTCTTCCGGTTCCGTTGCGCATATCATCAGTGGAGAACTCCAAAAAAAACAGTCGCCCGCACGGTTGTAAGACGCGTGCAGCTTCGGACGCAATGGTCATCCGGCCCTCTTTGTGCAGGTGACCGATAACATGACGGGCAACAACACCACCAAAGGCATCATCAACAAAAGGAAGCCGGCGTCCATCGGCAACCAGAACATCGCCGGAATCATATGATGCCAGGAACCTCCGGCTCATCGCCACCGCTTCTTTTGAAAAATCGATTGCAGTGATATCACTGGAGTATTTTACGAGGGCTCCGAGCGTCTTTCCATTCCCGCATCCGATATCAAGGACACGTGTCCCTGCCGGTATACCGGGCAGGAGTACAGGAGCTCCACCCCATAAGCATCCGCGAGTCCGGTAGTCCTGTTCCCATGCAGTCTGGAGATCAGTCATCTGCTATCCTGCTGAATGAAAAGTATCTGGCATGCGATCCCTTGAATTCTCTTGTTATTTCGAGCAGAAGAGAGATTTTCATCAAAATATTCAAGAGATATCCACTCCTCCTTAGAGAACTGCGGTGTAAATTTCCAAAAGAGATCGGGAAAGCAGAGTAAAAATAATCCATATCGGAATTTCAACGAGCTAAAAGAGTGCTGCTATGGGGATTCGAACCCCAGTCGCGGGCGTGAAAGGCCCGCATGATTGGCCGGACTACACTATAGCAGCAGACGTTTTATCTAATTGAATTGCACCGAATAAAAAGATTTGGGAGATTCGTGCTTAACCCATGACTACTGACCATATGGCATGACAAAACTCCATCTCATGAAGGAGTGGATTAAACGTAATTTGAGAAGGACAGAAGGAA
>Ga0268281_1000241_pt1 | contig 42986 bp, 40 predicted proteins | sample saktaG_10_FD_190134 | JGI IMG/M metagenome (GOLD analysis project Ga0268281, IMG submission 190134) | Saline water microbial communities from Sakinaw Lake, British Columbia, Canada - sak_2011_5_24_50m | ecosystem: Environmental > Aquatic > Non-marine Saline and Alkaline > Saline ...
TCCGCAGAAAAAGCAGGTATTTCTGTACAAAAATTTGTTGACCAGGGTAGTCAAAAATTAATTGATTTGATTAAGGCCTATAATATTTCTAATGATGATTTTATAAAAACTTCTACAGAAAATCATAGAAAAGCAGCGCAAAAGCTTTGGCGAGCCAGTAAAAAAGAGGATATTTATAAGAAACATTATCAAGGTTATTATTGTGTGGGTTGTGAGGCCTTTATTACGGAAAAAGATTTAGTTGATGGTAAATGTCCCGAGCACAAAACCAAACCAGAATTAGTAGAAGAAGAAAATTATTTTTTTAAACTTTCTAATTATCAAGACAAACTTTTTAAATTAATAGAATCAGATGAATATAAAGTTGTTCCTGAAACTAGAAAAAATGAAGTACTTAGTTTTATAAAAATGGGTTTGGATGATTTTAGTATTTCTCGTTCTGTTGAACGAGCACATAATTGGGGCGTTCCTGTTCCAGGCGATGAATCACAAATAATGTATGTGTGGTATGACGCCTTATCTAATTATATTACTGCTTTAGATTATTTAAATAATGGAGAATTATATCAAAAGTATTGGCCGGCTGATCTGCATGTAATTGGTAAAGGAATTAGTCGTTTTCATGCAGTTTATTGGCCAGCAATGCTAATGTCTGCAGGTATTGAATTACCAAAGCAACTTTTTATTCATGGTTATATTAATGTCCGTGGCGAAAAAATGAGTAAATCTTTGGGCAATGTAATTAATCCTTTAGAATTGGTACAAAAATATGGATGTGATGCCGTAAGATATTATTTATTATCCCATGTTCATCCAGTAGAAGATAGCGATTTTTCTATTCCGGCTTTTGAAGAGGCCTATAATGCAGATTTAGCCAATGGTTTGGGTAATTTAGTTTCCCGAACTGCCCAGATGATAGAAAAAAATAATTTAGTTATTCAAGGTCAAAAAAAAGAATTTAAAGCCAATCAATTAATTGAAGATTATAAATTTAATCAGGCCTTAAAAAATATAAATGATTTAGTTAAAAATGTTGACCAATTGATTGACAAAAATAAGCCCTGGGATTTAATTAAATCAGATCGAGCAAAAGCAAAAAAGATTTTAGAAGAGGCCGTAGATAAAATTTTAATTATTGCTAGTCAGCTTCAGCCATTTTTACCAGAAACCACTAAGAAAATAGAAGAAATTTTTACAGCTACAAAAATTAAAAAGCCCCAAGAACCATTATTTCCAAGATTAAATAAATAATAATTTAAAGTAGAAAGTAATTAGTATTTAATTTTTCTACGAACTACCTGCCTTGCCGTAGCTCGTAGAGCGAAGGCAGGCTAACTACTAACTACCAACTAAAAATATGAATTACCTAGATATAATTTTTATTGTCATTTTGGCCTTTTTTCTTTTTCAGGGTTGGCGCAAGGGCTTTGTTAAAACCATTGGCGGTATTTTGGGTTTAATTGTGGGAATATATTTTGCAGGAATTTTTTATCTGCAGGTCTCTCAATGGCTGCAAGGACTTTCCAATTATGTAGACCAAATGTTAGGGAATATTTTGGGCTTTGTTTTGATTTTTATAATTGCTAATCGGCTTTTTGCGATTGTTATTTGGATGCTGGACAAGATAGTTAAAATTCCAATAATCAATTCTATTAATAAAATTTTGGGTCTAATTTTTGGTATGTTAGAAGGTTTTTTAATAGTGGCCCTTATTTTTACACTTTTAACCAATTTTCAAGTTATAGATGAAAAAACGAATATAGTTAGAGAATCTAAAGTAGCGCCATATATTGATTCTATTTTAAAGATTATTAAGCCCTTGTTGCCAGAAAATTTAGAACAGATTCCTAAGAATTTTTTTGATAAATCCAAGGACTATGTCCAGGACCAGGTCATGAAAAGTGTTGATGATATGACAATTGATGAATTAATTGATTATTTAAATGACAAAGGGAAGGTTCAGCAGAATATTATAGAACAAATCAAAAATAGAGCATTAGAAGAAAAAGAAGCAGACACTAAACAATATATTATAGATAATTTTAAACAATATTTAGAAACACTGGATTCGATTTAGTTACAAGTTCACCCTGTTAAATAATAATCGCAAAGCGATAATTTTAACCTATTAAATATTATTTTGAAAAAATAATTTAACAGGTTTAACAGGGTAAAAGTTTCCCCCCTTCGCTCTTCGAGCTACGGAGGGCAGGCAAGTTGTAAATTACTAGTTAGTAATTTACCCCGTCATCTTTTTTAAAATGAATTATATTAAGAATTATTACTTTAAAAAAATATTAGAAAATAAAATAATATATTCTTAATTAAAAGGTGAGGGGTTTAACCATTTTTACCCAGGGGGTGATTGGCTTCCATGGCTATGCTCTTCATAGCGGGGCTGGCTGGCCGAAACAATTTAACAATTTAACAATTTAGCAATTTAATTATTTATGTTAATTGATACACATGCACATTTAAATTTTGAAGCCTATGATAGAGGTATGGGCGATGTTATCAAGCGTTGCCTTGATTATCCTATGGCTGTGATTAATATTGGTTCTCAATATCAGACCTCTAAAAAAGCTGTTCAACTTTCAAAAAATGATAATTTTTATAATGCCATTGGTTTACACCCCATTCATGTTAATGACGAAAAATTTTCTGAGGCCAAATTTCAAAAATTAATTAATTCTAAAACCGTAGCAATTGGAGAAACGGGCTTTGATTATTTTCATATTAAAGATGAAAAAGAGCCCTTGTTTAAAATTTTAGAAAAACAAAGAGAGGTTTTTGAAAAGCATATTCAATTGGCCAAAGACAATGACTTACCACTGGTTTGTCATGGGCGGAATTCTAAGGATGATTTTAGTTTACAGACAGTTTATTTTGACATTTTAAAAACCTTGGAGCACAATAACTATACCAAGGGAGTGGTGCATTGTTTTGGAGGAACCATTCATGAAGCAAGAAGCATTATTGATTCGGGAATGTATTTGGGATTTACTGGGATTATTACTTTTCCCAAAACAGATGAATTAACTTATGTCATTAAAGAAATTTCTTTGGATAAAATTTTAATTGAAACAGATGCTCCTTTTTTAGCCCCGCAAAAATATCGTGGAGAGCGCAATGAGCCGATTTATGTTCAAGAAGTAGCGCAAAAGATTGCCGATATTAAAGATATTAAAGTTGAAGAAGTGATTCAGCAAACTTGGGAAAATGCTAAAAAATTATTTAAAATTAAGTAATTTTGAATAATAATTTGAATTATAAAAAACGACTCTCAGAGTCATTTTTAATTTTTAAAAAAATGAAATAAACAGTGATAATAAACGTATTACTTGATACTTGATAATAATTTAGAAAGTGATAATATATAGAAAATAATTTAAAAATAACTAAAAACTATGAAAAAATTATTAATTTTATTAGTAGTGTTTTCTTTTGTGTTAAGTGGTTGTTCTGGAAATAATTTAGGTAATTCTGATGAAAAGAATAAAAAAGAAATTAAAAGTTTTGAACAACCTCAAAATATGCCAGATATTGCCGGACTTGTTAAAAGTATTACAGGCAATGAAGTAACTATTTTAAAAATAGAAATGGATGCTCCTGATCAAATGAATTTAGAAAAAGATCCTAATTCAGGATCAGAAACAGGAACAGAATCTGAACCTAAAGCTTTAACTGGAACTATGAATATGGTTGGTGGAGGTATGGGCATGGGTATGAATGGTGGAAGAAGACCAGAAGATATGGATGAAGATATGGGCTCAACAATGCTAGATAGAATGAAGGAAATGAGCAGTGGAGAGGAAACCGTTCTGATTCCCGTAGGAATTCAGATGCTGAAAACAGATCAAGAAACAAGGGAGGCAGTAAATGCAGATTTAACAGATGTTACTGTAGATAGCATGATTAGTATTTGGTTGAATAAAGAAGTTAGTGATCGGAAAATAGCAGAGTTTGTTTTAATAAGATAAATTAAAAATATGACAGGATCAATATTAGAAGAAAGCAAAAGATCTAAAGGAAATAATTTTTTTGGATTTTTGAAAATTTTGAAAAGCAAAAAAGTTTTTATACCAATCATGTTAGTTTTATTGGTATTTTTAAGTTATAATTTTTTTCTTAAATCAGAAGGCCAGGTTAAAAATGAAGCTACTAAAAAAGAATTCGTGGTTAAAAAAGATGATTTACAAATAGCAGTAGAATCAGATGGCAAAGTTGTAGCTGAATCAGGAGTAGAATTATCTTTCTCAGTTAGTGGTATCTTAGAAGTAGAAGATGTTTTTGTAAATGAAGGAGATAAAATTATTAAAGGAGATAAAATAGCTCAAGTTAAAACCGATACTTTGAAACTTAGTTATAATAGTGCTTATGCTAGTTATCAATCATCCTTGGCTTCCTATCAAGAAAATATTGCTGGCCCAACTGATCAAGAAATAGCTGAAGCTGAATTTAAAATTGAACAAGCTGAATTATCTTTAGAGCAAGCTAAAAATAGTTTAGAAGAAATTATCAGAAATAGTCAGGAAACAGTTGCAGATGCTAAAGAATTATATGAACAAAATTTTAGCATAGAAGATAGTGAAGTAGTTAGAGATGCTTATAATGATTTAGTAGCTACAATAAAATCAACCATTATTAGCATGGATAGTTTGCTGAGAAATTCTGATGAAATATTAGGCATAGATGATCAATATTTAAATGATGATTTTGAAAATTTATTAGGGGCTAAAGATAAATCTTCTCTGAATTCAGCTAGCAATTATTATAGATTAGCTAGTACAAAAAAAGAAGATTTAGATATTTATTCTATTGGTTTAAATGGCTCTAGTGTTTATAGTGAAATTGATCAAGCAACTGAATTAACTGGAGAGTTATTAGAAGCTATGGAAACCCATCTCTATTATATGCAAAAAATGTTGAATGCTACTATTACTTCTACTGATTTTAGTCAATCAGAACTAGATGGATTTAAATCTACTATTGCTAGTAATAGGAGCTCTTTAAATTCTAAAATTACTCTTTTAAATACAGATATAAAAAGTGTTAATGATGCTCAAGATTCAATAGATGATTATCAGCAAGATTATTATGATGCTATCGCTGATACTAATAGAGACATCAGAGATGCAGAAGTTAATGTTCGGAATAAAGAAATATCATTAGAAACTTATCAATCGGATTATGAAGATTTAATTGCTCCTCTGACAGATTATGAGTTGGCATCGGCTAAATCATCTTTAACATCAGCAGCAGTTAATTTAGAAAAGGCTCGATTGGCGTTGGCAGACAGTATTTTGGAATCTCCGATTGATGGAGAAGTGGCTCAGCTTAATTATAAAAAAGGAGATATTATTTTAACTGATAATAGCAATCCCTTTATAGTGATCTTAAATAATGATACTTTATTTATTGAGGTTAATATTGAAGAAGCAGATATTAATAAATTAAGAGTAGGACAAAAGGCCTATGCTACCTTTGACGCTCTAGATGAATTAAAATTAGCCGGACAAATTAGTTTTATATCTCTAACTTCTAGTACTAATAATAATGGAATTGTTACTTATTTAGTAAGGGTTATTTTTGAGAATCCTAGTGATTACCAAATTAGAGAAGGGATGACTGCTTTTGTGGACTTTGTAACTTCCGAAGTGGAAGACGTCTTAATTGTTCCAATTAGTGCTGTAAAAAATGTGAATGGTCAGCCAGCAGTGGAAAATATTAATTATGAATGGGTAGAAGTAATTACTGGTTTTACCGATGGAAAATATGTAGAAATTATTAGCGGTTTATCTGAGGGTGATAAAATATTATATTAATATGGAAAACAAGTCAGAAATTAAATTAGATAATGTTTATAAATCTTATTACTTATCTAATGGGAATGAGATACCAGTTTTAAACGGGATTAGTTTAGATATTAAAAAAGGTGAATTTGTAGCTTTGATGGGGGAGTCGGGTTGTGGTAAGACCACCCTCTTAAATATTATTGGTTGTCTTCATCCTTTAAATTCTGGAGAATATTATTTAGAAGGGGAAAATATTGGTCAAGTGAGAGATGATTATACCTTGGCTTTTATTCGAAATAAAAAAATGGGTTTTATTTTTCAGCAATTTAATCTTTTTACCAGATTGACGGCTTTGAAAAATGTGAGCATGCCCTCTTTATATGCTGGACTGGATAAAAAAACCAGAGAAGCAAAAGCTATGAAACTTTTTGAATCTCTTGGTATTAAGGATCGGGTCTATCATCGGCCAACTGAACTTTCGGGAGGCCAACAACAACGGGTAGCAATTTGTCGGTCTTTAATGAATGATCCAGATGTAATTTTAGCTGACGAACCTACAGGAGCGTTGGATTCCAAATCTGGAATAGAAGTAATGGAAATTTTTAAAGATTTGAAAAGTCAGGGGAGGACAATTATTATGGTTACTCACACATCAGAAGTTGCTAAATATGCGGATCGAATTGTTTATTTAAAGGATGGCAGAGTTATTGATCATAATTATGAATTAAAATCATCTTATTAAATTATGCAGTTAGAAATTTTAAAAATGGCTCTAGAGTCCTTGTTTTCTAAAAAGACGAGGAGTTTTCTTTCGATGCTGGGAATTATTATTGGGGTCTCAACAGTGATTGCTGTATTTGCTATTGGTAAAGGAGCTGAGTCAGCAGTTGATGAACAATTTGCCGGTCTTTCAGCTAAATCAATTATTGTGATGAGTAGTATGGGAGGAAGATTTGGTGGAGCCACAGCTAGCTCTAAATTAAGTATTGAAGATGTTCAAGTGATTAGAGAAAATGCTCAGTATATTGGGGCAGCGACAGGAGCTATTCAAGGAAATGCTACGATTAGTTATGACTCGAATGAAGAATCTTATAATATTATTGGAACAGATTTAGATTTTTTTTCCATATCTAATTTAAAGTTAATAGCTGGTCGTTTGTTTACTTCAGAAGAAATGGATGATAAGGCTAAATTAGCGATATTAGGGAGCGATGTGGTCGAAGCTTTATATACTGATGTTAATCAAGTGGTGGGGAGCATAGTTACTATTAATAATAAAAAATTAGAAGTAATTGGTTATTTTGTAGAAACTGGTGGTAGTTTTGGACGAACTAGTAAAGATGAGGGAGTTTATATTCCTTATCAAACCGCTCAATCAAGTATTTTAGGATCTAAAGGTAGTCAGCTCATGCTTACTTTAGAAGCAAATGAAGTTGATAATGTAACTTTAGCGACTGAGGAAGTAACTAGTATTTTAAGAGAAGAACATAAGTTAAAAGATTCTGCTGAAAATGATTTTATGATTATGGATGCTGGTTCTATGGTGGGAGCGGCTCAAGAATCAGCCGATTTAATGACCACGGTTTTAACTTTAGTAGCCGTCATCGTTCTTTTAGTTTCAGGGATTGGGATTATGAATGTTATGTTTGTGACTGTTGCCGAACGAACTAAAGAGATTGGAATTGCTAAGGCCATTGGTGCTAAACAGGGCGATATTTTAAGTCAATTTTTATTTGAATCAATTATTCTTTCAGCTTTAGGAGGAATTATCGGAGTGGGCTTGGGTCAAAGCATTATTCCTTTAATTAGTAAATATGGTGGTTTGTTAGTTACTTCTACTTGGACGGGTCCAGTTATCGGATTTACTTTTTCTACTTTAGTAGGAGTGGTTTTTGGATTTTATCCGGCTCTTAAAGCAAGTCGTCTTGATCCAGTAGATGCTTTAAGAAATGAGTAAATATAGTTTTTCAGATTTATTATTAAAAATCCTGCATAAAGGATTTTTTTATGTGGGTTTATATATGGTATAATTGGAATGTTAATTACAAATATCTAATAGCTAATTTAAAAATATGGAAATATTAAATTATATCATTTTAGCTTTATTAATCGCGGTGATAATATTGCTTTTAAAAAAGAAAAAAGAGCTTCCCAAAGATGACCAGTCCTTTATGATGATTCAAAATCAATTAAATGAAGTGACTAAGACCCTGGATTCTAAACTTGGTGACTCTACTAAAGTTTTACAAGAACAATTTGGTCAAAATAATCAGATTATTCAAAATATTTCTAGTCAAAGCAATAAAATGATTTCAGATATTACGGAAAAGATTACTTCTTTAGATAAAACTAATCAGCAAGTTGTGGGGATTACAGATAAGCTTCAGAATCTGGAAAAAGTTTTATTAAGTCAAAAAAGAAGGGGTAATTTAGGAGAAGCAGGTTTAAAGTTAGTTTTAGAAAATATTTTACCTCCAACTGCTTATCAATTTCAATATGAAATAGACAAAGAGAGGAGAGTTGATGCTGTTATTTTTACTAAAGATGGTATGATTCCAGTGGATGCTAAGTTTTCTTTAGAAAATTATAAGCGAGTTTTAGATGAAGAAGATGAAACTGTGAAAGCTAAATTAGAAGTAGATTTTAAAAATGATCTAAAGAAAACCATTGACCAAACTAGTAAATATATTGATACTAAGTTAGGAACTTTAGATTTTGCTTTCATGTTTATTCCTTCGGAAGCAATTTATTATGACCTATTAGTTAATGAAGTTGGGGCAGTTAAAGTAAATACTAGAAGTTTAATTGAGTATGCTTTTAAAGAAAGAAGAGTGATTATTGTTTCCCCAACTACTTTTGCTGCTTATCTTCAAACAGTTTTACATGGATTAAATGCTTTAAAGATAGAAAAACAAACTAAGGAGATTATTCAGCGCGTTGGTATGTTGCAAAGACATTTAGTAGCTTATGATGATTATTTTAAGAAAATAGGTGTGCATTTAGGAACCACAGTTAATACTTATAACTCTGCTTATAAAGAATTTGGTAAGGTAGATAAAGATGTGGTAAAAATCACTGGTAGCGAATCTCAAATTGAGCCAGAGTTGATTGATAAACCGAATTTAATAGATGAATAGGTTAATAGAATAATAGATTAATAGTTTAAAATTTATTTACATAAAATAGTAAAGCCACCGTTTAAGATTTAAGCGATGGCTTTTTAGATCAATTTCCAATTCATGCTAATTTCCTTTCAAATCTATTAATGAATAAAAATCCACAATTTCTACAAAATAGAGCAGATTTTCGGAAAGGTACTTTTCCACAATTTCCGCATTTATTATCATCTATATCTATAGTAGTAATTTTTCCTTCTCTAATTCTTTGCTCAATATTTTTTTGAATTTGAATTGGAAATTTGAGTGGTTTTTTGAGTAACATTTTAAACCCCCTTTTTAGATTTTTTATAAGCATTGACTTATACTTTAAAAATATATTATTTTTTAAAATAAAACAAGCCATTACAAAACGCAATGGCTTTTTAAAAATGACAACGTTGTGTCATTTTTAAACATTATTGATTTGTACATTAGAAACAAATCAGTAATGTATTGTCTTTCATACACAGTTTGAGGATTATCGAGATTACCAACAAGAATTATGAATTTTTCTTTTCCATCTTTTTTATCTATAAAGCTAGCTTGATTTTTACGAGCTATGTTCATGATAAATTTTGCAGTTTCATTCATAGATGGGTCTTTGGGCCGGATTACAGAATAGATGTGATTTATCAGTAGACATTTTTTTGTTCCCGTATAAGATAGGGAAGCATTAATGTCTATTATTTTTACTCCTCTAGGAGGTTTTTTGTTTTCTGGCATTTTTTGCCTCCTATATTTTTTTGATTGATTATTTATTTTATTCTAATTAGCAAAAAAGTCAAGAATTTTGTAACATTTTAGGCGAAAATTCCGTCTAAATATATGTAAGGATAAAGACAATTAATTTAATAAAAGAACAAAAATAAATCCCTCACCTTTATAAATTTTTAAAAAAGTGAGGGGATAAAAATATGTCACAAAATATTTTTAAAACTATGCATATTCTATGTAACCGGGTTATAAACCCAGGTCTTGGGTTTTTAAAAATAATGATTGACATAGATACTAGGGACGCATAAGAATTATAGATATTTATTAGAATGGCCTAAGACCACAGGGGATTAGGTCATTTTTAATTAATTAATAAATATATGTCCAAGAAACTGGTATTCACAATTTTGTTCTTATTGGTCTCGGTTTTATTCAGTTTGATTCTGGATTCTTTAGGGGAGACCATATCCTTGTTGTCCTTTTTCTTGCAATTCATAATTTATGCACAGAAAAAAGATTAATTTTTTCTTGAATTTTTTCAAGGGGTTTATTTAGCTGTCTGAAAATTTTATATATTAAAAAAGAGAGTGGTACGTATTTCCAGTCTCTTTTTAAATTATTTTAGAGTGCTTTTACTGAGAAGTAGAGAGCACTTTCATTGGGCATTTGAACTTTATAAGAACTTCTGTGTAATATCTTTTGAACAGCCCTTTTTAGTTCTTTTTTATTTTTGGGCTTGACTTTTTAAATAATAGTGGTACTATAATATATTCTTTCGAACTTTAGAAATTTATCTAATTTGTTACAGTAAATAGTGGTTTAATGTTTTCTGTATTAAACCCTTGTCTACTGTGGCAAAATCAATGGTTGATTAGCCCGACAGTACTAAACAACAACAAGTTTCTAATAGAGGAACAGGTTGTAAAAAAGGAGGATGACATGTCATCTATTTATTCTATTGGTTTATTGAATCAGTTGGCAGATGCTTTGGAAAATGCCAACTTTAGCGCCGGCGATGTTACCAAGTTGAAGCAATTTGGTAATCTAAAGGGCATTAAAGATGTTCTTTATGGAAGTGCTGAAATTATTGAACACCTTATTAATTGTGATGCCGATCCATATTTACCAAATGGCTGGTCGGTTGAGGAACATCAGAAAGGTGGTCAATTTAGTTTTAATCCCACCAAAGTTGAACTGTATCTGTCTAAAAAGTCAATTGTTGGAAATGATTTGCGGAAAGAGATCAAGAGTAAAAAAGTTTTGAATGCAAATGTTCTTGACTATTTACTGGATCAACCGGAATTAATTCCGGATGATTGGAAAGAAAAGCATGTTTTCTTTTTCGGGACTATTTACCGCGACTCCGGTGATAATCTTTACGTTCGTTGCCTTCATTGGCACGGATCGAGGTGGCTCTGGAACTATTACTGGCTTATCAGCAGTTTCCACTCTGACGATCCGGTTGCTGTCGCAAGTTAGTACTTAGTCCTTGGTTATTTTGACTTTTGGACTTTGTACTTTGACCTTGGAAAATGTATTTACACAATTTTGTGTTGATGCAGTCCAAGGTCTTTTTTCTTCCACCTTTTTCTAGAAAAAGGTGGAGCCCCGCCTGCCAACGCCTGCCCGCTCGCCATTGCTATCGCTTAGGCGATTAGCGGGCGAGATGCCGCTAGGCTATGGCGGGCAGGTAAAAAGTCGCACCGGTTCAAAAATTTACCCGCCTGCCGGCCGGCAGGGAGAATTTTATCATTCGCCATCCTAAAACTTTGTAACTCGTCATCCCGTATTCACGGGATTTCTCGAACAGACAAAGTTTTTAATGGATGTCTTATTCAAATTCTAGCTAAATTTTTGAAATGGTGCGGAGATTAAATACAAAATAATGCGATCAATAAATATTTATTATAAACAAAACACCAGTTTTTAACCGGTGGTAGTTTGTTTTTTAAAAATAGATGTATTTATCTTTTTTTAATATCGCGCCATTTTTTAGCGGCTTTTACCCGAGCTAATTCTTTTTCAATATTGGCCTGTACTGTAGCAAAATCAACATCTGATTCATTTTCGGCTCTTTTTTTAGCTTCTTCGGCTCTTTCTTTAGCTTCTTCGGCCCGGGTAATATCTATTTCTTCAGCTCTTTCAGCTGTGTCAGCTAAAAGAACAACTTTATTTTTTAAGACCTCAATAAAACCGCTAGAAACAGTAAAAATTTCAAGTTCACTGTCTTCTTTTCTAATATGACCAACTCCAGGTACTAAAATTCCTACCAAAGGAATGTGCCTTGGTAAAACAGTGATAATTCCTTCTCTGGTTGGTACGGTTACACTCTGTACCATTTTCTTAAGTACAACTTTCTCTGGGGTGACTATTTCAAATTTGATTAGTTTCATAGAGGTTAGTTAGTAGTTTTTAGTTAGTAGTTATTGTTTTTTTTCTTTTGATTTTTTTGTTGTTTTTTTGGCAGGTTTTTTTTATTGGTTTTACTAGTGGCAATAACTTGGTCAATGCTTCCTTTCATATAAAAATCGTTTTCATTAATATTATCATATTTACCTTCTAAAATTTCTTTAAAGCTCTTAACTGTGTCTTCTAATTTTACATATTGTCCTTTATGTCCAGTAAATATTTCAGCTACAAAAAATGGTTGAGATAAGAATTTTTGAATTTTTCTGGCCCGAGATACGGTAATTTTATCTTCATCAGATAATTCATCCATACCTAAAATAGCAATAATATCTTGTAAGTCCTTATATTTTTGCAATACTTTTTGCACGCCCCGAGCAGTTTCATAATGTTTAACTCCAACAATTTGTGGGTCTAAAATAGTAGAAGAAGAATCTAAAGGATCAACGGCTGGATAAATACCCAAGGAAGCTAAACTTCTAGCTAAGACAACAGTAGAATCCAAATGACTAAAAGTAGTAGCTGGTGCTGGATCAGTTAAATCGTCGGCCGGAACATAAACGGCCTGAATAGAAGTAATAGAACCTTTTTTAGTAGAAGTAATTCTTTCTTGTAATTCGCCCATTTCTGTAGCTAAAGTAGGTTGATAACCGACAGCAGAAGGCATACGTCCCAAAAGAGTAGATACTTCAGAACCGGCTTGAGTAAAACGAAATATATTATCTATAAATAAAAGAACATCTTTATTTTGTTCATCTCTAAAATATTCAGCAATAGAAAGTCCGGTTAAGCCAACACGGGCTCGGGCTCCGGGCGGTTCATTCATTTGTCCAAAAACCATAGCTACCTTGTCAATCACTCCACTGGTTTTCATTTCATGATAAAGGTCGTTTCCTTCTCTGCTTCTTTCGCCTATGCCAGCAAAAACAGAATATCCGCCATGTTCAGAGGCAATATTATGAATTAATTCTGTAATTACTACAGTTTTACCAACTCCAGCTCCGCCAAACATGCCGACTTTGCCACCCTTAACAATGGGACAGATTAAATCAATGACTTTAATGCCTGTTTCTAATATTTCGGTTTTAGTGGATTGTTCTATAAATTCAGGTGGCTCACGATGAATTGGATATCTGGTTTCAGTTTTTGGAGCTGGTTTGTTGTCAACTGGATCACCAGTGACGTTAAATATGCGCCCTAAAGTTTTTTCACCAACAGGAGTGGAAATAGGAGCGCCAGTATTCACCACTTTTTCGCCTCGTTTTAATCCATCGGTAGAGGCCATAGCAATTGTTCTAACCACACCAGAACCAATATGTTGTTGAACTTCTAGAACAATTTTTTTATCATCTTTTTTCGAAGATTCTTGGTTTGTTGAATGGATAATTTCTAGGGCAGTATAGATATCAGGAATTTTTTCGTTAAATTCAACATCGACCACTGCTCCGATAATTTGTTTTATTATACCTGTTTGTTCTTTTTGCATAGTTTAATTTATTTAATATTTTTTTAAATTATTGTAGGGCGTTAGCGCCAGCACTAATTTCAGCGATTTCATTGGTAATTCCAGCCTGTCGGGCTTTATTATAAAATAAGGTTAGTTCTGAAATTAAATCATTAGCAGCCAAAGTAGCATTATGCATAGCATTCATGCGAGCACTATGTTCAGAAGCATTAGATTCTAATAGGGTCTGAAATAATTGTACCTCTATTAAACGAGGAATCATTTCATTTAAAACCTCTTCTTCATTTGGTTCAAATAAATAATCAAAATGAGCATTTTGTAACCAGGGGTCTTTGGTCTCGGCTTTTAAATATTTACCTTCTTTTTCTTTAATATATTTTTTGTCTGTTTTTAGTCGACTGTCATCACCCACTACACCCAAATATCCATCTTCTGTTTTTATATCTACTGGGATGATTTGTTTAATTCTAGGTAATTGAGTAATAACATTAACAAAATCAGTATAAGCTACAAATACACGGTCATATTTTTGATTTAAATAATCGTCAATAATCATTTTGGCAATTGGTCTTATTTCTATAATTGCTGAGCTGGTGTCATTTTTTTCAAATTCAGCGAGAATTTCAAATCCCATTTTATGTACTCGCGAGCCCTTTTTCCCCAAGAGGATAAATTTTATATTATTTTTATTTAAATTTTTAAATCTTTGGATAATTTCCGTGGCCTTTTTTATCATATTAGTATTTAAACTGCCACAAAGGCCTCGATTAGCGGTTATTAAGATAATACAAATATTTTTTGTTTGTTCGCGGTTAGTCAATAATTGATGTTTTCCATATTGATTGTTTTTAGAACCAGCGATATTTAAAATAGTCATCCAACTTAAATTGGCATAAGTTCTGGTTTTAAGTACAGCATCAGTTGATTTTTTCATTTTAGTAGCCGCTACCATTTCCATGGCTTTGGTTATTTTTTCAATGTTGTTGATGGACTTAATTCTAGTTTTTATTTCTTTAATCTGGGCCATTTATATTAATAGGTTAATTGTATAATTGAATAATAGATTAATTGAATTGTTATATAGTCTTTTTATAATCTTCAATTATTTTTTTGCATTTAGTTTGAATTTTTTCATTAAGATCAGTACATTCTTTTAATTCTGTTAATAATTCTTTAGCGTTTTTATCTAAATAATTATAGAATTTTTCCTCAAAGTCCTTGATTTTATCGACTTCTATATCATCTAAAAATCCATTAGTTAAAGCGAAAAAAATTAAAACTTGTTTACCGACGGCCAGAGGAGAGTATTGTTTTTGTTTAAATATTTCCATTAATCTTTTGCCTCTTTCCAGCTTCTTTTTAGTTTCTTCATCTAAATCAGAACCGAATTGAGCAAAAGCGGCTAATTCGCGATATTGAGCGGCTTCTAATTTTAATTTACCAGCCACTTGTTTCATGGATTTTATTTGAGCAGAGGAGCCAACCCGAGATACAGAAATACCAGAATTAAGCGCTGGTCTTTGACCTTGATTAAATAAATCAGATTCTAAAAATATTTGACCATCAGTAATAGAAATAACATTGGTAGGAATATAAGCCGAAACATCCCCGGCCTGAGTTTCAATAATAGGTAGAGCCGTAATTGAACCACCTTTATTTTCCTGATTTAATTTACAAGACCTTTCTAATAAACGAGAATGTAAATAAAATACATCGCCAGGATAGGCCTCTCTACCAGGAGGTCTTCTTAATAATAAAGATATTTCTCGATATGATACGGCGTGTTTAGATAAATCATCATAAATAATTAGAACATCTTCGCCTTGGTCTAAAAAATATTCGGCCATAGCACATCCAGCATAAGGAGCTATATATAATAAAGAAGCAGGATCAGAAGCGCCAGCTAAGATGACAGTGGTGTATTCCATGGCTCCAGAGTTTTCCAGTTTTTCTAAAATAGTAGCTATTTTAGATTCCTTTTGTCCAATGGCCACATAAATACATTTTACGCCCTCGCCTTGCTGGTTAATAATAGTATCTATAGCAATAGCGGTTTTGCCAGTTTGACGGTCGCCGATTATTAATTCTCTTTGGCCACGACCAATAGGAATAATAGAGTCAATACACTTAATGCCGGTTTGTATTGGTTGATTAACTCCGGCTCGAGCCATGACCCCAGGAGCTATCTTTTCTACAGGATAATATTTGTCAGTTTTGATTTTATTTTTGCCATCTAATGGTTCGCCCAAGGGATTAAGCACTCGGCCGATAATATCTTTACCAACTGGGACAGAAAGTATTTTTCTTAAGCATTTTACTCTATCTCCTTCTTTAATGTTTTTGTAATTTCCTAAAATAATGGCCCCCACTTCGCCTTCTTCTAAATTTAAAGTAACACCATTAATTTTTTCACCAGTTTTATTTTCAAATTCTAACATTTCTGACATCATCACGTCGTCCAGACCGGATATTTTGGCAATACCATCTCCAACTTCAATAACTTCGCCCACTACTTCTTCTTGGTTTGTATTTTTATAGCCAGATATTTGTTTTTTAAGCTGTTCAATAATGAAATCTTTGGATATTTCCATAAAATTAGTTTAAATTAATTATTTATTTAACTATATTATTTTTTAAATCATTGATTTTATTTTTTAAACTATTGTCTAAAATACGATCGCCGTATTTAATAATTGCTCCGGCGATTAAATCAGGATTTATTTTATTTTTTAATTCAATTATTTTAGCAGTAGTTTTATTTTTTATAAAATTTTTAATTTCTGCTTCCATATTTTCATTTAATTTATTGGCCGAGAAAACTTCAGCTGTTACTATATTATTCTCTTTATTCCAGATTTGAATAAAATTTTTAATAATTTTAGAATAATTTTTAATTTGATTTTTTTTGGCTAATAATTGAATAAATTTTTTAATTACAATTTCAACTTCTTCGGCATTTTTATCCTGAGTTATTACAAATAATAATTGAGCGTATTTTTTTTCGTTTATTTTCATATACTAATTTATCGAAGCTAATATACTAATTGATACTAATAATACTAATTACGTGATACTAATATACTAATATTCGTATAATTAGCATGCCATTTGTATATTGGCATCGCATTATTTTAGGGCTTTTTGAATTATTTCCATGTCTTTTTTATTGTCTATTTTTTCATTTAAGACCTTTTTTAAAGACATCGCCACCAAATCAGCGGTTTGTTTTTTTATATCTTGAATGGCCTTATTTTTTTCTAATTCTATATTTTCTTTTTCTTTTTTAACTATGCTTTGAATTTCAGTTTTAGTTTTTTCAATCATCTGAGCTTTTTTTTCTTCAGCATCTATTTGAGCTTGAGCTAAAAGTTTTTTAGCTTGCTTTTGACCTTCTAGATTAGCTTGAGTAACTATTTCTTTTTCTTTTTCTTCTAGTTCCATTAATTTATTATTTGCTTTTTCGGCATTATTTAGCCCTTGTTCAATTTTTTGTTTGCGATCATCTAGAAATTTCAACATTGGCTTATAAGCAAATTTATAGAGTACAAAAAAGAATATTGAAAAGTTTATAAATTGTGCTATTAAAATTTTTAAATTTATACCTAAAGCATTAAATATTCTCATATCTATATTTTGTAAATTATTAAAATTTTAAAATCAAAGATATTCTACCCTAAAAAAGAGTAGAATAGACCCTGCCCTTAAAAAGCAAATAAGATTAATAAAGCAATAACTAGAGCATAAATACCGGTTGATTCTGTTATTGCCATAGTGGCAAACATAAAAGGTACTATTTTGTTACTGGCTTCTGGGTTTCTGCCGATAGCTGACAGAGCTTTACTAGCGATAAGACCCTCACCAATAGCTGGACCGATTGCTCCAAATCCAACGGCGATGCCGGCTGCTAAGAATTTTGCTGCTTCTGGTTCCATAATTTTAAATTGTTAATTGTTAAATTTTAATATAATGCTAATATACTAATTTTATACTAATGATACTAATATTATACTAATAATTAAAATCGTCTATGCTAAGTTAGTTAGAGTATTTATTCGTATTGTATTTGTATAATTGGTATACATTTGTATATTGGTATTTTAATTATATTGTGGCTTGTTCTATCATTTCATCTTCTTCTATTTCTGAAGCCATATTTACAAAGACCAAAGTTAAAACTGAAAATACAAAGGCCTGAACTATAGCTGTTAATAAGCCCAAAAATTTAAAAGGAACAGGTACAATAAAAGGAGCTAAAAATAAAATTACTGCTAATAAAACCTCGCTTGCAAAAATATTGCCGAATAAACGAAATGATAATGATATAATTTTGGCAATTTCACCGATAATATCCATTAGTCCTAAAAAAAGATCTAAAAAGCCCTGAGCTAAAATTCCAAATTTAAATTGACCTTTTTTAAAAATTAATAAAAAAAATTCTTTTATGCCACTTAAATTTATGAATTTACCCACATATCCGAAAGGTCCATGGACAGTAATAGATACTATTTGAGTAGTTAAAGCAGCTATAATAGTCATTACAAATACAATACTATAATCAGCGATAACTGCTCTAAACAATGGAACCATTCCTCCGGTTGTTTTAATGCTAATGGCGGCTTGCCCTGGAATAAAGGTGCTTAAATTAGCTATTAAAATTAGGAAAAACATAGAAAAAACTAAAGGAAATACTTTGCGAGCTTTTTTTTCACTACCCACTACACTTTTTACAAAATCAAAAGCTCCTTCTATTATAATTTCAAAAAGACTTTGTAATTTTCCAGGAACTTTTTTTCTAGACCTAACTATTATTAAAGTAACTATAATTACAAAAGCACTTAAAATAATTCCCCAAAAAAAAGAATTACTGACCGGAAATGTGCCGATATGGAATATAATTTGTGGTGATAAAGATATATTGTCCATAGTAATTAATAGGATAATTGCTTAACCCGCCTTAATTTTAAAAAATAAAATTATGGCGTGTAATTGATTAATTGAATAATTGTTAAACTGTTGAATTACTTTTTTGATTTATTGATTTATTGTTTTTTTGATTTTTTGCTTGTCCACCGAAGTGCCGCCTGCGGGACGAAGGTGGGGTTTATTTTTTTCTTCCTCTTCAAGGGGATATTTTTGTTTAAATTTTTTCATTAATTGTCTAACTTTTTTAAAAATTAAGAGATTAGTGATAATAAAAGCTATTACTAATCCAGAAAGTGTTAAATAGGGCTTAGTATCAAGCGTATTGTCTAAAATTAGCCCCAAACCAACAAAGAGAATTAATGGACCCAAAACAGAACTAGCATTATAATATAAAACTCCTTTGGCTAATTCTTTTACACTTTTTGCTTTTAGAAAATCTTCTTTCATATTTTTGGTTTTTTAAAGTCCCAAACAAGCGGGATAGAAAAAAGTATACACTAGTTTTGCTTTTTAATCAATGGGTTTTGAATTTTTTTCTGTGGATAAAGCGGGTTAGTTGGCAGTGGGTAGTTGATAGTAAGTAGTAAGTAAGTTAATTATATATTGCAAATTACTGGTTGTAATTTGCAGATTGCTAATTATAAAATTTGATAATTTTTGGTTATTTGCTATAATGGATTTTTAAAAATAAAAATTATAAAAAAATATTTGGAGGAAGCGATGTTAGATTTAAGTTTGGAAAAAAGATTATTAAAATGGGCGGGTTTTGATTTGAAAAAATGTAATGATGATTTATCTGGTTTAAAATTCGAATTTATGGATTCAGAAGCTAAATTTTTAATAGCAGGAACAATTGAAGAATTGATTTTTGGTACTCGTAATTACAGGTCTATGATTGAAATTAGTATTTTAATGCATCAAGAAGAATCCTTAAGATGTTTAAGAATTTTTCCAGGTGGATGGGCATTAGAAGGTGGTCCGCAATGTTATCTAGTTTCTCATTCTACTAGGGGAGATGAAGAAATACCTGGTGTTTTTAAAATTATTCAAGATGATAGTGATTTTTAGGAGGATTTTAAAGCAAATCAAACGAGTAATGATGATAGAAACAGAAGATGGTCTTGTTTTGGAAATTAGCTTGTATTTAAACCAGAATTCTAATTACAAATGTCTTAGGATTAATCTGTCAAAAAATTCTAAATGGAATTTAGTATCTAGTTTTAATAGCGGACATAAATCCTATCCTGGAAAATTTGAATTTTTTAATAACCTCGCTTAGCGGGATTTTTCTTTTGACGGAAAAGTTTGAAAAGGGTAAGATTTAATTAGTTGCAAGTTCATCCTGTTGAATGGTATCGCAAAGTGATAATTCAACAGGATAAAAGTTTAAAGTTAAAAATTTATGGATAATGATTTAAAATTAAATAAAGAACAAAAAGAGGCCATTGAATATGGAGAGGGTCCATTATTAATAGTGGCTGGGGCAGGTACAGGCAAAACCACAGTTTTGACTCAAAGGGCTTTTTATTTATTGGAAAAAAAGAATTTAAAAGCAGACAATGTTTTGGCTCTAACTTTTACAGAAAAGGCCGCTAATGAAATGGAAGAAAGATTAGATAGAATTTTGCCCTATGGTTATGCTGATTTATGGGTAATGACTTTTCATGGTTTTTGTCAGCGGATTTTAGAAGACAATGGTTTAGACATTGGTTTGCCTAGTAATTTTAAAGTTTTAGATCAAACTGGAATATGGATGTTGATTAGAAAAAATTTAGATAGATTTGATTTGGATTATTATCAACCATTAGGCAATCCAACTAAATTTATAAAAGAAATGATTAAACATTTTTCTAGGTGTAAAGATGAATTGATTCAGCCCCAAGATTATTTAGATTATGCTGAAAAAGTGAGATTAAATCAGGGCCAAAGAGCAGACGAAGAAACCCAATTTGAAACTAAGCGTCTGGAAGAAATTGCCAATGCTTATCATACTTATCAACAAATTTTATTAGATGAAGAGGTTTTAGATTTTGGAGATTTAATAAATTATTGTTTCAAGCTTTTTAAAGAAAGGCCAAATATTTTAAAAAAATATCGTGAACAATTTAAATATATATTAGTAGATGAATTTCAAGACACAAATTATGCTCAATATGAATTGGTGAAATTATTATCTCATCCCAAAAATAATATTACTGTTGTAGGAGATGATGATCAATCAATCTATGCTTTTAGAGGAAGTTCCATGAATAATATTTTGGGTTTTAAAAAAGATTATCCTCAGACCAAAGAAATATTTTTAACTCAGAATTATCGTTCTGCGCAAAATGTTTTAGATCTGGCTTATGATTTTATTCAACAAAATAATCCAAATAGATTGGAAATTAAATTGTCGCAAGGAAAGAATAAATTAAGCAAAAAATTGCGAGCTTTTTCAATTGAAACAGGGGAGATAGAAGTCATTAGAGCCCAAACAGAGAATGATGAAGTTAAGGAGCTTATTCAAAAAATTCATCAGATATTGAAAAAAGAAAAAGGACTTTCTTGGAATGATTTTGCAATTTTAGTTCGTTCAAATTCACAAGCCAAACCTTTTACTATTGGTTTAGAAGAAGCCAATATTCCTTATAATTTTGTAGCCTCTAGTGGTCTTTATGAAAAAGAAATTGTCATGGATATTATGGCTTATCTAAAACTTTTAGATAATTATCATGAATCGTCAGCAGTATGGAGGGTTTTGAATTTAAAATGTTTTGATATTAATCCTCACCAAGCTGTTAATTTTAGTCACATGGCTCGTAAAAAAACAGTTTCTTTGTATGAGGTTATAAAAAATCATCATGTCTATTTAAAATTGTCGGAAAATACAATTAAGGCCATAGAAAAAATTACGGGTTTAGTTGATAAACATAGCCGATTGATTAGTGAGCAGAGTGTATGGAAAATTATCTGGGCTTTTTTAATAGATAGTGGTTATTTAAAATGGATTGATGCTCTTAATGAAGCTCGAAAACAAGAAATTTTTTCTTATTTAAATCAATTTTATAGAAAAGTACAAGTATTTGAAAAAGGAAGTAATTCTCCAAAAGTAAAAGATTTTTTAGAATTTTTTAAATTAGAAATAGAGTCTGGAGAAAAAGGTAAATTAGCTTCCAGTATTGATGACGGACCAGAGTCAGTAAAAGTTATGACAGTACATGGAGCTAAGGGCCTAGAATTTAAATATGTTTTTGTGGCTGGCTTGGTGGATAAAAGATTTCCTTCTTTAGAAAGAAGTGAAAAAATTCAAATTCCCAATGAATTAATTAAGGAAACATTATTGGAAGGCGATGTTCATTTACAAGAGGAGAGAAGATTATTTTATGTGGCAATGACGAGAGCTAAAAAGGGACTTTATTTTACCTGGGCTTTGGATTATGGGGGTATGAGATTAAAAAGACCATCAATATTTTTGAAAGAATTAAATTTAATAAAATTAGAAGAAGATTTGGCCAAGGATAATCAAATTGATTTTAATAAATTGAGTTCAGAAATTTCTGAGGATACCAGAAAAATCAATAAAGAGGATTTGCAAAAGCTTTTACCTAAACAATTTTCATTTAGCCAATTAACTGCCTATAATACTTGTCCACGGCAGTATTATTATGCTCATATTTTGAAAATTCCTACTTTAGGCAAGCATGTTTTTAGTTATGGCCGGTCTATGCATCTGGCCTTACAGAAATTTTTTCAATTAATTAAATTTCGAGAAGAAAAAGCCCAAGGTAATTTATTTACCGCTCCCAGGGCAAAAGATAGTCAAAATGAAAAAAATAAATTGCCAGTTTCTTTAGAGGAGCTATTAAAAATATATGAAGACGTATGGATTGATGATTGGTATGAAAATAAAAAGGATAAAAAAGAATATCTAAAGCAAGGGAGGGAAACATTAAGAGAAATTTATAAAGATATTGCAAAAAATCCCCCACAAGTAAAATTTTTAGAAAAGGGTTTTAATGTCCATTTTGGTGACCATAGTTTTAAAGGAAATATTGATAGAGTTGATAAAATAAAGGGAGGAGTACAATTAGTGGATTATAAAACTGGTAAGACAAAAGAAAAGTTGAGTTTGGCAGACAAGGAGCAGTTATTGATTTATCAAATGGCTTTTGAGGAAGTTTTTAAGGAAAAAGTTAAAAATTTAAAATTTTATTATTTAAATAGTAATAAACAAATAGATTTTTTAGGCACTGATAAGGAATTAGAAAAAATAAGAGAAAAATTGATTCAGACCATTAAAAAAATAAATACTTGTAATTTTCAGGCAAAGCCGTCAGAATATAAATGTCAATATTGTGATTTTAAAGATATCTGCCCTTTTAGATTTTAATTTTTAAAATCTAAAAGGGAAATCCTAAATCCTAATATCTAATTTTTAAATAAATCCAAAATCCAAATTTTTCAAATTCAAAATTTTTAAAATATTTTTACCCCTTACTGTTAATAATTACTTTGGTTTTGGTTATTTGAATTTAGAATTTAATATTTGTTTAGATTTTAGGATTTAGTGCTTATTATTTAACAAGAAATTATGGCTTTTATAGATTTAAAAAATCTTTTACCCCAAAGTTTGGTTCGTAACAGGATTAAGCCCCAAGTAGAGGCCACTAATGTTTTAGTAGAGGCAAAAAAAATTATTGAGCAGGTTTGGGGAAAAGAAGTAGCGGATTTAATAGAACCCAAATATATTAAAGAAATGGTTTTGTATGTTTCTTGTAATTCGGCTACAGCAGCTAATGCTTTAAATTTAGCTAAAAAGAAATTAGTAGAGGAGATTAATAAGGCCTGTAAAGAAAAAATTATTAAGGATATTGTATTTTGGCAGTAGAAACGCAAAATTTTGCGTTTCTACTGCCAATGTTTTAAATAGATATGCTCAATAAAAATACCGGTCTAGATTGTCCAGACCGGTTTTGTAATAATTTTTTATTTCCTGGTTTTGAGGTCCTTGAGGATCTCTTGAGCATAAGAAGAAATTTCTTTTTCTTCTGTTTCTTCGATGATTTTTTCAACGAGTTTAATTATTTTAGGAATTTCTTTACTTGGAATTTTTGTAATTCTGATTAGGTATAGAGCTGTCGCAATTCTGTATCTGCTTTTTAGGGGCAATCCAATTTTTTGTGCTTTTTGTTCATCTGATTTATTGCCTCCCCAGATGAGAGACTTGATGCTTTTATGAAATGGCTTTTTCATTTTATTTTCCTCCCGGAGTTTTATTTGTTTTTAATATAAAATCGTATTATATTTTTTTAAATGTGTCAAGGTTTTTTGACTTGCGAGGTTGCCAATCTGCGAGGTCAATGATAATCTTTACCCTGTTAAACCTGTTAAATCATCTTTCCAAGATGTCATTTAACAGGTTGAAATAATCTTAAATTTTAAAAAATTTAAGATTAAGATTTGGACAATATTGTTCAAATAAGAGAAGTATTTAAAATTTTTTTATGGTAAAATGTTTATTAAGAAGAGAATCAAATCTTATTTAACAGGGTTAAATTATGAATAAAAATACCACACCATTGGCAGACCAAATGCGACCAGAAAGTTTAAGGGATTTTTTTGGTCAAGAAGAAATTATTGGCAAAGATTCTTTATTAAAAAAAGCCATTGAATCTGACCAAGTGCCTTCAATAATTTTATGGGGACCGCCAGGGAGTGGAAAAACCACTTTGGCTTTTATTATTGCTAGAAAAACTAAATCAGAGTTTATCCAAATCAGTGCTGTATCTAGCGGTATTAAGGATTTAAAAGAAATAATTGCCAGAGCAGAAGAAAGCAAAAGATTGGGTCAGTCCACCATCCTTTTTATAGACGAAATACATCGTTGGAATAAAAAACAACAAGATGCTTTATTGCCAGACGTTGAAAAAGGAACAATTATTTTAATTGGAGCTACTACTGAAAATCCTAGCTTTGAAGTTATTAGCGCTTTATTGTCTCGTTGTCGCGTTTTTGTTTTAAAAAGTTTAACTTCAGAACAAATTAAAAAGATTTTACAGAAAGCTATTAAAAATAAGAAAAAAGGTTTGGGTGATTTAGAATTAAAAATTAGTCCCAAGGTTTTAGAAATTTTAGCACAAATGAGCAATGGTGATGCTCGGATAGCTTTAAATGTTTTAGAATATGCGGCTTCATTAACCTCACCCCCAGCCTCTCTCCTTAAAAAGGAGAGGGGAGCTAAAAGTGGAGTTAAAATTACTATTGAAATTATTAAACAAGCCTTTCAAAAATCTTATTTAATGTATGATAAAAATGGCGAAGAGCATTATAATATAATTTCAGCTCTACATAAATCAATGCGCGGTTCTGACCCAGATGCGGCTTTATATTGGTTAGCTAGAATGTTAGAGGCCGGAGAAGATCCGCTTTATATTGCCAGACGAGTAGTTAGGTTTGCCTCTGAAGATATTGGTTTGGCAAATTCACGCGCTTTAGAGCAGGCAGTTTCTGCCTATCAGGCCTGTCATTTTATTGGTATGCCAGAATGTAATGTAATTTTAGCCCAGGCCGTGGTTTATATGGCTAAATGTAAAAAGTCAAATGATTTATATACAGCTTATCAAAAGGCCAGCCAAGATGTTAAAGAATTTGGAAATTTACCAGTGCCTTTACATATCCGCAATGCCCCAACCAAATTAATGAAAGATTTAAATTATGGAAAAGATTATAAATACAGCCCAGATTATGATTATCAAGAAAAGCAAGAATATTTGCCGGATAAGTTGAAAAATAGAAAATATTTGAAGGATTGATTTTTTAAAAAAAATAGAGACGTTGATTACCAACATCTCTTTTTTAAAATTAATGCTTGGAGGAGGAAGGCCCCGTAAATCATTTCTTATTTCCTAATGGGCGTTTGAGATATTAAGAAATGATTTGCTATTAATTTTTGAATAAGAAATTGTTTATTAACTTCGCCCACTTTAAATAAAAGAGATCAATTAGAAATTCAATTTAAAAAAACAACTTCATTTTCTACTCTAGACCATTCCTCCTTATTTCCAAGCATCTTATACCTTTATTTTAATTTTTTTAGATTGTTGTGTCAATGGACCCTAAGGGTTGGTAATTTTGGGGTCGTTTTTATAAAAAAAGGGTGAACCAAATGGTTCACCCTTGCTTAAAATTATTTTAATTTTTTAATCTTGAATAACTACGGCGTCAGTAATCATATCAAAGGTCTGAAACCAACTAATAGCATCACTGCCTAATTTACTCATATCTGTACTTAAGATTTGATAAAAATCTTTTTGGGTATTTTCATTTTGAGTATAGTTCCAAACTAAATTTTCTCCACAATTAGCTGTATCTTCATAAAAATAATCAGGATTTGTGGCTATAATTTTATCAGCATCCCCAGATAATTTAAGGATAATTTGATAATCATTATGATAAAAAATAACTATTCTTTCAAAAACAACATCACAAACATCAAAACGGCTTAAGACCACAAATTCTTTGGCATAATCTCCATTATCTAATTGAATTAATTTTTCTGATTCTGCTAAAGCAAAATCAATATTTTTAACTCCGTATTTTCCTTTTGCCAAAGATTCCTTATCCTTTTCAGCTGTAGCGCGGTCATAATTTAAAGTAGCCGTAACAGGAATTTCGTTAATTTTTCGGACAGAAATATCTAATTTTACATTTTGGTCTTGATTGGTTGGAGTTTCGTCAGCTAAATATACATTGGTGGCTGGATGTCCAATTAAAATTTGTGCTTCTGGATACTTGGTATATTCCCAGCCAGTTGCTGGTTCATTAAAATGTTGGTAGCAGTTTCCAATATATAAATCATCAAGATCACATTCAACATTATTGCTAAATTTACAAAGATTATTTTCCATATCCACTTCTCCGCCAATAATAGCACAATAAATTTGGGCCTCATTATCATAGCCGGTAATTTTAATTCCGCCTAAAGGACAATAGCCACGAAGTAAAGCCCATTCCTCACATTGTCTATTATCATCAAAATAACAGACGCCATATTGACCGTAATTTTGGTCAGCAATTATTTTGTCTTTAATTTCTAAAGTACCACCTTGTTCAGTACAATTAACTGAAGCTGGATTGGCTATTTGGGCCTGATCTTGGGATTGTTCCTGATCTTGAGTTTTTTGTAAACAGCCAGTAAGAATAACAAGAATGCAGATTAGGCCTAAAAATAATATTTTTTTAGACATAGTTTAATTTTTAGTTAATAAATATATATTTATTCCTTATTTAAATAAGGATTATTGCCTATGTTTAGGTTAGCACTTTTTATTTTAATGTAAGGACAATTTTAGTTGTTTTTTAATAAATAAAAAAACCTCCGACACTATAATCTATTTTAGATTATAAGAATCGGAGGAGTTAAACTTTATGCCCGGGTCGATAAAAAAAGATGCGTTAATATAATAATCAACGATAAAAATCTAAAAAATCGTTGTTTCAATTACTATTATATGTATATTAACTATTTTTACATGTCCTATAGTAAGGGACATGAGCCTATTTAAGAAATTGTCCAATTTTTTAATTGGTCTGATCCTTTTTTATATGGCCGGGCAATATTTTAATATACACCCTTTTAATTTTTTTGTCAACCCGTTTATCTTTTTTTTTAAAAATTTCCAAATTTTATTAGTAAATTAATTATATGCTTTAAAAAAGATTGCGGGTTAACCAACCCTGGGGGTCATCAATATTTTGCTTAAAAGAAGTTTTTTATATATAATTAAGTATAGATATGAATCTAAAAAGTTTTTTATTATATATGATTATTGGAACTCTATTTTGCTGGTTTGGGTTTTTTATGATTATTCAATCCATTAATCCTCAGGAAGCCGGAGTGTTGGCATTTTTATTATTTTATCTGATATTAGGATTATCAATTATCGGAACTTTAACCATTTTAGGTTTTTTATTAAGAAAATTATTTTATAAAGACAAGTTGGCCTTTGATCATGTAATAATTTCTTTTCGTCAGGCTGTTTGGTTAAGCTTAGTCGTAGTAATTTCTTTATATTTACAGGCCCACGGATTATTGACTTGGTGGAATGCGATTTTATTAATTTTGGCTTTAAGTTTATTAGAATTATTTTATTTAAATTATTATAGTAGCAAGAAGTAAGTTATAAGCTATGAGCCATAAGCTATAAGTTGAAAGCTGATAGCTGATCGTTAATTATATGCAAGAAGAATTAAAAAAAATAAAGGATAAAATTTTAGCAGAAATAAAAGATGTTCAAATTGAAACAGAGTTTCAGAAATTAGAGAAAAAATATTTAGGGCGCAAAGGAGAACTAACCCGTTTGCTTAAAGGTGTAAAGGATTTAGCAGAGGAACAAAGACCAGTAATTGGCAAATTAGCCAATGAAGTCAAAACAGAATTAGAAGACGCCTTTTTAAAGTTAAAAAATAAAATTAATCAAAAGGGTGGTGATTTTTTAGAGTCCATAACTAATTTTGATCCTAGTTTACAAGCTCAAAAAAGAAGCATTGGTCATTTACATCCCAACACTTTAGTACAAAATAAAGTAGTAGATATTTTTCGTTCTATGGGTTTTATGGTTTTAGATGGGCCAGAATTAGAATCAGATTATTATAATTTTGAGGCTTTAAATATACCGCCCACTCATCCAGCTCGAGATATGCAAGATACATTTTTTATCCAGCAAAATAAAAGTTTGAAAAATGAATCTAAATTAGTGATGAGAACCCATACTTCAAATCAACAAGTTAGGGCTATAGAAGAATTTGGTGCTCCTTTGCGAGCGGTTTTTCCAGGTAAATGTTTTCGTAATGAGGCCACTGATGCTTCGCATGATAATACCTTTTATCAATTAGAGGGTTTAATGATTGATAAAAATATTTCTATTGCTAATTTAATATCAGTAATGAATTCACTTTTGACTCAAGTTTTTAATAGAGAAGTCAAGACCAGATTAAGACCAGGATATTTTCCTTTTGTGGAGCCGGGCTTTGAATTAGATATTAATTGTTTGATTTGTGGTGGAGAGGGCTGTAGTGTTTGCGGAGATGGCTGGGTAGAATTAATACCTTGTGGTTTAGTCCATCCAAAGGTTTTAGAATATGGAGGATTAGATCCTCAAAAATGGAGCGGTTTTGCTTTTGGCATGGGATTGACTAGATTAGTGATGATGATTTATGGCATTAATGATATTAGATTATTACAATCTGGCGACTTAAGATTTACTAAGCAGTTTTAATAAATATAATGCCAATATACTAATGATATACTAATAATACTAATATAATACGAATACACATATTTTAAATTAGCATGAATGATTTTAATTATTAGCATAGTATTCGTATTATTGGTATTAATTTGTATATTAGTATTATAATGATTTGTATATGAATATATCCTTAAATTGGCTGAAAAATTATGTAGACATACCTTCAGAATTATCTGCCGAAGAATTGGCTGAAAAAATAACTATGTCCATTGTGGAGGTGGAGAGTTTTTATCGTCAGGCGGATAATTTAGAAAACATAATCATTGGTCAAATTAAAAAAATAAATAAACACCCCAATGCCGACAAATTAAAGGTTTGTGATGTTAGTGCTGGCAAAAAAGGTTCTTTTAAAATAGTTTGTGGAGGTAATAATTTAAGAGAAAACATGTTTATAGCTTTGGCTTTAGTGGGGGCTAAAATAAAATGGCATGGTGAGGGTGATTTAATTGTTTTAGAAAAAGCTAAAATTAGAGGAGTAGAGTCAGAGGGAATGATTTGTGCGGCTGAAGAAATTGGTTTGCCTTCTAAGTATATAATAGAAGGCGGAATCGCGGACCTAGATCTAGACAAATCTCAAATTGGCCAGGACATTGTTTCTGCTCTGAATTTAAATGATATTATTTTTGAAATTGATAATAAATCCTTAACAAATCGGCCAGACCTATGGGGTCATTATGGTCTTGCTCGGGATTTAGCCGCTTTATTAAATGTTCGTTTTAAATCTTTAATTTTTTCTTCCAAATTTAAAATTAAGAAAAAGCATAAATTAGAAGTACATATTAAAAATCAAGATGCCTGTCCGCGATATATGGGGGTTATTATGGATAATATAAAAGTTGGCCCTTCTCCGGAGTGGTTAGCTAGTAGTTTAGAAAAAGTCGGCATTCGTTCTATCAATAATATTGTAGATATTACAAATTTTGTAATGTTGGAATTAGGTCAACCAATGCATGCTTTTGATATTAGAGAAATTAAGGATGAAAAAATAATCGTTCAAAAGGCCTCCACTTTTACTTCTTCCTCCGCTAAAGCTACGGAGGACAAGAAAGCTTCGGCGGACAGGCAAACCGGAAAAAAATTTATTAGCTTAGACGAAGAAGAAAGAAAATTAAACCAAGATGATTTATTAATTTGTGATAGTCAGCGAGCAGTTGCTCTGGCCGGTATAATGGGGGGTTTAAATAGTGAAATTAAAGATGATACTAAATCGATTTTAATTGAAGCAGCTAATTTTGAGCCAGTAGGTATTAGAAAAACTTCTGCTCATTTAGGTTTGCGTACAGATTCCAGCACTAGGTTTGAAAAGGGCTTAGATCCTAATTTAGTCAAAGAGGCCATGATGAGGGCTATTGAATTAATTCGACAATTAAATGTAAATAGTTTTGTAGCTAGTAGAATTGTAGATAAAGATTTTTCTAAGCAAGAAAAGATTGTCATAGATTTGAATTTTGATTTTATAAATAAAAAAATAGGCGAAGAATTACCTCCTAAAACAATTATTGATATTTTGAAAAAATTAAATTTTGGAATTAAAGAAAAAAAAGACCGTTTAGAGGTTTCGGTGCCTTCTTATCGCAGTACGGGCGATATTAATATTCCCGAAGATTTAATAGAAGAAATTTCACGTATTTATGGTTATGATAATATAAAAATTCAGGCTCCGAAAATAAAACTATCTGCGAATTATGAAGATAAAATTTTGGGTTTAGAGAAAAAATTGAAAAATTTTATATCTTTAGCCCTAGGATATAATGAAGTTTATAATTATTCTATGGTTTCAGAAGAAGATATTCAAAAGGTTTTTGGCCAGCCAGATGATTATATTGCTATAGCCAATGCTGTGTCTAAAAATTTAAAATATTTGCGCAATGATTTGTTTTTAAATCTTTTGAAAAATGTCCAAGATAATTTAAGATATTTTAGTAATTTTAAATTATTTGAAATTGGTAGGGTTTTTCAAAAAAAAGAAGGCGATTTTAAAAGCAAGAAAGATGTTGAACAATTTTTGCCTGAACAAAATAAAACCCTGGATTTGATTTGGGTAGGGGATGATAATAAGTTTTTAAAATTTAAAGGTGATTTTAATTTAATATTAGATAAATTGAATTTAAATTATCATGTTAATTTGGCCGAGCAGAAATTAATAAAAAAAGAGTTTTGTTTAGAATATGTTTGTGATAATCAGCCCATTGGTTTTTTAGGAGAAGTAAAAAAGAATATTTTGCAGAATTTTGATATAGAAAAAAAGGTTTTTTATGCTAGATTAAATTTGGATATAATTTTAAAATATATTAAACCAAGCAAAAAATATCAAGAAATTTCTAAATATCCAAGCATGGTGCAAGATATTTCCATGATTGTTAATTATAGTGCTAAATGGCAAGATATTGAAGAAAAAATTAATGCTCTTTCCCCCTTGATTATAGATGTAGATTTATTTGATATTTATGAGGGTCAGAATATAGAAAAGAATAAAAGATCTTTGGCTTTTCATATTACTTTTCATAATTTTCAAAAGACCCTGGTTAGCGCAGAGGTGGAAAAAATAATGCAGGAGGTTAAAGAGATTTTAGTTAAAGATTTTCACGCGGAAATAAGAGATTAAATAATAAAGTTGTAAGTTCACCTTGTTAAATAATATCGCAAAGTGATAATTTAACAGGGTAAAAGTTGTAAGTTAAAAGTTAAAAAATAAATTGCTGAATTGTTAAATTGTCAAATTGTTAAAATTATAAAATAGAACAATTTACCCCGTCACCTTTTTTAAAATGAATTATATTAAGAATTATTACTTTTGAAGAATATCAGAAAATAAAATAATATATTCTTAATCAAAAGGTGGGGGGTTTAGCCATTTAACAATTTAACCATAATTTATTATTCATAATTTAAACCCCTATGTATGAAATAAAAAAAATTACTCCAACTAGTTTAGCTAAATACTTTTCTTTAATTGTGGCTATTATTGTTTTGATATTTGGTAGTATAAATTTAATTTTAAACTTAATCGGGAGTGGATATGATTTGCAAATGAGCTGGCAAGAGCAATTATCTGGCCTTTTTGCTAGTATTGTTTTTTTCTATGTTTTTTTCTGGATTATTGGTTATGTTTTTGCCTTGATTTATAATTCTATTGCTGCTAAGTCCAAGGGCATTAGAGTAGAGTTCAAATTAGTAGATAAAAAATTAATTGAGCAAACAAAAACAGAAGAAAATAAGAGTGAAAACAAAAAAGTTTTTGATAGATAAAAATTGAAGATAAAACCGTTTATCTTACTTGATTTTCAAGCATTTTTTTGCTAAAATAAAGGCAGAATTTATTATAAATTCTATTTTATTTTGTTAAATATATGACTGAAAACAAACCAAAAATAAAGAAAAAGTCCTCTTATAATGCTAGTGAAATCACAGTTTTAAAAGGTTTGGACCCAGTGCGCAGAAGGCCCGGTATGTATATTGGAAATACAGCCAGCGAGGGTTTGCATCATTTGATTTGGGAGGCAGTTGACAATGCCATTGATGAAGCTATGGCTGGTTATTGTGATAAAATTGAAGTTAAACTTTTGCCAGGCGGAAAAGTTTCTGTAAGCGATAATGGGCGCGGTATTCCAGTGGACAGACATAGGGTTACTAAAAAAAGCGCTTTAGAAACAGTGATGACTACTTTGCATGCTGGAGCTAAATTTGGCGGAGAGGGTTACAAGGTCTCTGGTGGTTTACATGGTGTAGGTGTTAGTGTAGTTAATGCCTTATCATCTTGGATGCGCAGTGAAGTCAAGAGAAATGGAAAATTATGGTATCAGGAATATAAAAAAGGTAAGCCCTCTACTAAATTAATGACTGGTAAAAATATCAAGGGCACTGGCACTACTCAGATTTTTCAACCAGACGCGGAAGTTTTTTCTACTTTGGAGTTTGATTTAAAAACTGTCTTAAATCATTTGCGTCAGCAGGCCTATTTAACTAAAGGAGTAAGCATAAAAATAATAGATGAGAGGGAAAAACAAATTAAGGGAGTGGGTTATCCATCTTATACTTTTTATTTTGAAGGCGGCATTGCCTCTTATGTTAAACATTTAAATATTAATAATGAGGTTGAACAAAAAAATATTTTTTATGTTTCTAAAGAAAGAGAAGGTGTAGGAATTGAAATAGCTCTGCAATATTGTATAGATTTTCGGACCAGTATTTATAGTTTTGCTAATAATATTCATACTGTGGAAGGGGGTATGCATTTAACTGGTTTTAAGACCGCTATTTTAAAAGTCCTAAATGATTATGCTAAAGAAAATAATATTTTAAAAGATAAGGATGGTAGTTTAACTTCTGAAGATGTTAAAGAGGGTTTAACTGCTGTTATTTCTGTAAAAATAAAAGATCCGCAATTTGAAGGCCAAACTAAAGCTAAATTAGGAAATATTGAAGCTCGTTCAGCTATTTATTCAGTTTGTAAGGATTATTTTTCGGCTTTTTTAAATGAGCATCCTAATGATGCTAAGGCGATTTTAGGAAAATGTCTTATTGCTTCACAGGCCAGAAAGGCAGCTCGTTCGGCCCGCGACGCCGTTATTAGAAAAGGAGCTTTAAAGGGTTTTACTTTGCCAGGAAAATTAGCAGATTGTTCTTCTCGCAAAGCCGAGGATTCAGAATTATTTATTGTTGAGGGTGATTCGGCTGGTGGAAGTGCCAAACAAGGCCGAGATAGAAATACTCAGGCCATTTTGCCTTTAAGAGGTAAAATTTTAAATGTGGAAAGAACTCGTTTAGATAAAATGTTGGCTAATAAGGAAATTAAATCCATGGTTATTGCTTTGGGAACTAATATTGGCGAGGATTTTAATATTGAAAAATTACGTTATCATAAAATAGTAATTATGACTGATGCTGATGTAGATGGTTCACATATTCGAACTTTATTATTGACATTTTTTTACAGATATTTTCCAGATTTAGTTTATGCTGGTCATATTTATATTGCTCAACCACCTCTATATCAAATTAAAAAGGGTTCGGAAATAAAATGGATTTATACAGATGAAGAATTAGAACAAGTCATGAAAGATTGGGGAATCAAAGTTGATCTTGAAGATATTGAAGAATTGCCTGTTGAAGAGATGGTCAAAGAAGATGAAACGGAAACAGCAGAGGATGATAAAAAAGCTAATACTAAAAAGTTTAATATTCAAAGATATAAAGGTTTGGGTGAGATGAACCCCGAACAATTATGGGAGACCACGATGAATCCCGAGACCAGAAAAATGAAAAGAGTTTCCATTAAAGACGTAGCTGAAGCTGACGAGGTTTTTGAAAGATTAATGGGTTCAGACGTTGAACATCGTAAGCGTTTTATTCAGACCCACGCGACTTCAGTGAAGAATTTAGATATTTAGCTTATTAGGTTGTAGACAATTAGGTTGTAGTCAATAATTTTAAATTAATAAAAAAGCTCGGAGATTTTTCCGAGTTTGTTTTTTTTGATTATTTTAAAAGTAATGACAATACAATAACTAATATTCCCATAAAGAATAATACATTACCCTTGTTGTTTATGTCTTTGGGCAATGGGAATTTAAGTGATTCTTGATGAGAAGAAATGTATTTTTTTCTAGCAGCAAGTAAGACAAAAATTCCGATAAGAAATATTATTATTCCAGCGCCTAAGAAAATTATTTTTACGATTGACATTTTACCTCCATTATTTTTTTAGCCCCAAGAAAGGACAATAAGAGATATTCCTATAAAGAAGAATATATTAGCTTTATTGCTTATGATATAGGGAACAGGTAATTGATTGTGAGAAAGGAGATGTTTTTTTATAGAGTTGTTCGAAATGACACATCCAATGCTAAAAATTATTATTCCAAGAATTTTTAAAATGATTTCTTTTGTTTCCATTTTACCTCCATTATTTTTTATTGTGAAATAGTTATTCCCATCAAGAAAATTAAAAGTCCAAAAGGAATAATTTTTAAGTTAATTTTTATCTTTTTTTTCTTTGATAGATAATAACAAATCATCCCACAAAGAAAAAGAATTGTTCCAAAAATAATTAGAATGAGGCCGACAACTTTAGGCCCCAATAAAAAAGCAGTAATCATTTCGGCCTCCATGTATTTTTAATAGTTTCTTTTTATCATTGTAAGCAATGCTTGTCAAGATTTGATTTGACAAATTTTTTATGTTAATATATTATAAATAATACACTTAGCACTTTAGTATTGAGAGTGCTAACCATGAACCATTCCCCTTCGATAAACTCAGGGTCAGGTTCATGGTTTATAGAAAGATTAATAACTAATTTAAAAAATATGAATTTAAAACCATTATTTGACAATATAATTGTCAAAAGATTAGAAGAGAATGAAAAAACTAAAAGCGGGATTGTTTTGCCAGACACAGTGGATAAAGAAAAACCACAAAAAGGAGAAGTTATTGCAGTTGGTGAAGGAAAAATTGATGAGCAAGGGAAAAAGATTTCTATGCAAATTAAAGTTGGTGATAAAATTTTATTTCGTAAATATTCTCCAGATGAAATTAAAATTGACGGGGAAGAAGTTTTAGTTATGGCCCAAAGTGATGTCATAGCTATAATTAGTTGAAAGTTTAAAGTTAAAAGTTATAAAGTTGCAAGTTTTTGCAATTAATCTATTATACAATTAATCAATTAACCCCCATCACCTTTTTTAAAATAAATTATTATAAAAATTATCATTTTAAAATATTAAAAAATAATCCTCTTACTTTTTAAATAAAAAAAGGTGAGGGGTTAACCTATTAAAATTTATGGCTAAACAAATTAAGTACAACGAAGAAGCTCGACAAGAAATTAAAAAAGGAGTCGATAAGCTTGCCGATGCAGTCAAAGTAACCTTGGGTCCTAAGGGCCGTAATGTGGTTTTAGGAAACAGTTTTGGTCCTCCTAGCATTACTAAAGACGGAGTAACCGTAGCTAAAGATATTGAATTAGAAGACAAATTTGAAAATATTGGTGCAGAAATGATTAAAGAAGTGGCCTCTAAAACGGCCGAAGTGGCTGGAGACGGAACTACTACAGCTACTGTTTTAGCTCAAGCTATTATTAGCGAAGGAATTAAAAATGTTACTGCCGGAACAAATCCTTTAGAAATTAAAATTGGAATTGAAAAAGGGGTAAATTTTTTAATTGATAATTTGAAAAGTATTTCTAAAAAAGTTGATTCTAAAGAAGAAGTTGCTCAAGTAGCTGCTATTTCCGCAAATGATCCAGAAATTGGTCAGATTATTGCTGAAGCCATGGATTCTGTTGGCAAAGACGGAGTTATTACCATAGAAGAATCTCAAAGTTTTGGTATTACTAAAGAAGTAGTAGAAGGCATGCAATTTGATAAGGGCTATATTTCTCCTTATATGATTACTAATCCAGACAGAATGGAAGCTGAATATGAGGATCCTTATATTTTAATTACTGACCAAAAAATTTCTTCTTTAAAAGAATTTTTACCTTTATTAGAAAAAATTGCCCAGTCCGGTAAAAAGGAGTTAGTTATTATTGCTGATGAAATTGAGGGCGAGGCCCTAGCTACTTTAGTAGTTAATAAATTAAAGGGTAGCTTTAATGCTTTGGCGGTTAAAGCCCCTGGTTTTGGTGATAGGCGCAAGGAAATGTTAGAAGATATTGCTATTTTAACTGGCGGAAAAGTTGTTTCTGAAGAAGTGGGTCTAAAATTAGAAAATGCTGAAATTGATATGTTGGGTCAAGCTAGAAAAGTTGTAGCCACTAAAGAAAATACAACTATTATAGAAGGTAAGGGTGATAAATCAGTTTTAGAAGACAGAATTAAACATATTAGAAAAGAAATTGAAGTTTCTGATTCAGATTTTGATAAGGAAAAATTACAAGAAAGATTAGCTAAATTATCTGGTGGTGTAGCTGTAGTTAAAGTTGGAGCTGCTACTGAAACAGAAATGAAAGAAAAAAAACATCGGATTGAAGATGCTCTAGCCGCAACTAAAGCCGCAGTAGAAGAAGGCATTGTTGTCGGCGGAGGAGTGGCTTTATTAAGAGTTGCTAAAGATTTAGAAAAAGTTGAAGTAGAGGGTGAAGAAAAAGTTGGTTTAGATATATTAAAAAAAGCCATTGAAATGCCTATTAGGCAAATTGCTACTAATGCTGGTAAAGATGGTTCAGTAATTGTAGATGAGGTTAAAAAGAATGAAAATACTAATTATGGTTATAATGCTAAAACAGATAAATTTGAGGATTTAGTAAAAGCCGGAGTTGTTGACCCAACCAAAGTAGTTCGTTCTGCTTTACAAAACGCTTCTTCTATTGGTGCTATGTTTTTAACTACAGAAGCGGTGGTAGCTGACTTACCAAGTAAAGATGGCGATAATATGTCTCCAATGGGCGGAGGAATGGGTATGCCAGGGATGATGTAATAAGGTCGTGGTTATTTTAAGTTTTATTATTTTAAGACGTTCTCTGTTATGAGGACGTCTTTTGATTTTATGGCGAAATTTTCAATTATCAATTTTTCTCTCGATGTCGAGGTCTCGATATCTCGAGACCGAGAGGCAATTTTAATTTCACCCTGTTAAATAATATCACAAGGTGATAATTTAACAGGGTTAATTATAAATGATTTAATTATTAATTTTTTATTTTATTGTTCATTGATTATTGAAAATTAAATGAAAATTATAAATTTTAAATTGTAAATTGATGTTAAATAATTTATAATGATAATAGCTAATAATTAGCTTAAGTTTTTATTATTAGAATAAAAATTATGCCTTTTTATCCTGACGAAGGTGAGGGTGAAGAAATAGAAATTGAGAATCAGTATGCTCTAAATTATAATTCTGATGTTGATAAAAAAAATCGCTCAGAAGATTTTTCTATTCCTGTTAAAAAAAATACCGAAGCCGAAAAAGTAAGGGGGCTAGACAAAGAAGAGTTAAGAAAAAAAATTGAAAGTTTCAGATTAAATCCAGAAAAAAAACAAGAAGATAAGGATTCTGACTCTTCAATTTTTGAACCTAAAAAAATAAGCATTGTTGAAGACCAAGACGGCGTACCAATGATAGAATCAGTTGATGATAAAGAAGAAATATTAAAAGATTCAGAATTAGTTTTTGACATCCATAAAGTGGGCGTGGAAGTAGAACAAAAAACCAGATTTGATAAAAAGAAAAAAATAGACAAAGATAAAATTAAGAAAGAATATGAATCAGAAACATTGGCTTGGTATATTAGGATTTCTCGCTGGCCAGTTTTTTTAATTGTTTTATTTCATGTTTTGATTTTATTTAGAAATTATTTTATAGGAGCTTCAAGTAAAATAGCAGAGTTAGCTTTAAAAATTTCTTGGATAGATAATTTAAAATGGGTTTGGGAAATAATAATATTTTTAATTCTTGCTTATATTATTGTTAAAAAAAGAAGACAATTACCGCGTATAGCTGGTTTTGCTGGCGCCTTTATAGGTTTTATGTCTGGGGTATTGATAGCGGTTATCAAATTATTCTGGTATCGAGAAATGTGGAATATATTTCATTTATCTTTAGAAGGAATTTTTATGGGCCTTACTGGATTATTGGTTGGGCTTTTAGCAGGTTCTATATTTTATGATGAAGAAGACTAAAGTGCTAAATTGTTGAATTGTTGTAGACCCCGAGTTTGTCGAGGGATTGAATTGTTTAGATTTATGATATTAATATAATAATTAAATAATTAAACAAAAAAATTATGGAAGAAAAAAAACCAGATGAAATTTTAAAAAAGGCCAATGAAATTTTTAAGAACAAAAAAATATTGGCTGCCCTAAGCTATATTTGGGTTTTATGTATTATTCCTTTATTATTCAGCCGAGATGAATTTGTAAAATTTCATGCTCGCCAGGGATTTGTTTTATTTATTATTGAAGTTGCTTTAGTTTTAGTAATTTGGATTCCGCTGATTGGTTGGCTCTTAGGAATAATAGTTGCTTTAGTTGCTTTAATAGGCATTTTAAAGGCCCTAAATGGAGAAAAATGGGAGATTCCTTATATTTATAACTTATCTAAAAAAATTAAGATATAAACACCCTCACCCCAACCCCTCTCCCTCAGAGAAGGAGAGGGGCTTTAAAAATAATTTTCAATGTAATGAATCGAACTAAGATAGTCGCTACCATTGGACCGGCATCGGCTAGTTATAAAGTTTTGAAAAAAATGGCTCAAGCAGGCATGGATGTTTGTCGGCTTAATTTTTCGCACGCTGCACACAAAGACCATTTAGAATTAATTAAGAATATTAAAAGAGTTAGAAAGGAATTAAATGTTCCTTTAACAATTATGCAGGATTTACAGGGCCCTAAGCTAAGAGTGGCTGATGTTGGTGACGACGGAATTCGGGTAGAAAAAAATGAAAAAATTGTTTTAGTTAATAAAAAAATTGTTAATTATCAGCTTTTAGTTGGTTCAGCAAATAAAATTATTCCAGTAGATTTTCCAGTGAATCAAATAGCAAAAATTAATAATCGAGTTTTGGTCCATGACGGTTTAATAGAATTGAAAGTCCAGAAGATAGCTAAAGATTTAGTTTGGTGTAGGGTAATTAGTCCGGGAATTATTTTTTCACACAAAGGAGTAAATATTCCTGGAAATAAAATTACTGATGATGTTTTAACAACTAAAGATAAAGAAGATTTAAAATTTGGCCTTAAACAAAAAGTTGACTGGATAGCTTTATCTTTTGTCCGTGACCCTCAAGATATTAAAAGTTTAAAAAAATTGATTCAAAAATATGATTCGCATTCCCTAGTGAAAATAATGGCTAAAATTGAACGACCAGAAGCAATAAAAAAAATAAATAAAATTATTCAAGAAGTAGATGGAATTATGGTCGCTCGCGGTGATTTAGGCGTAGAAATAGATATTGAGCGCGTACCAATTATTCAAAAAGACATTATTACTAAATGTATGAAATTAGGTAAGCCAGTGGTCGTGGCAACACAAATGTTAGAATCAATGGTAGAAAATTTACGACCGACCAGGGCGGAAGTTTCTGATGTAGCCAATGCAGTAATTGACCATACTGATGCTGTGATGCTTTCTGGTGAAACTGCTTATGGCAAATATCCAGTTGAGGCCGTGGAAATGATGAATAAAATTATCCAAAAGGCCGAAGATTCTCCTTATGATGACCTGATTGATGTTAAATTATTATCTAAATTAGAAGAGATTTTGGCCATTCCCGAATCAGTTAAAAATTTAGTTTTAAATACCAAAGCCAAGGCAATTGTAGTGGCGACTAATTCTGGATATTCAGCGCGAATGATTTCCCGTTTAAGGCCAGAAACCAGAATTATTGCTTTGGTTAATGACGAAATAATTAAAAGACAATTAAATTTATCTTGGGGTGTTTTTTCTTTAAATATGCCAAAGTGCAAGAACGTTTCGGAAATTATTGATAAGTCAATTAAATTAGTTAAGAAAAATAAATTAGTTAAAAAAGGAGATTTAATAGTGATTGTTACTGGACAGCCAGTAGGCAAGAAGAAGAATATGAATTTGGTTAAGCTACAGGAAGTAGAATAAAGACGTAAGTTATAAGCTTTAAGTTTTAATAAATATGAATCCCGTTAGATAATTTAATGTAAATATTAAATAATAAGATTTAACAGGGATATAATGAAAAATTTCAATTTAAAATAACAAATAATATCTAACGGGATGAATAAAAATAAAAAAAATATCCTATGGTTTAATGAGTTAAGCATTAAAGACATTCCTTTGGTTGGTGGTAAAAATGCTTCTTTAGGAGAAATGTATCGTAATTTGAAGCAAAAAGGAGTACCTGTTCCTAATGGTTTTGCGGTTACTGCTCAGGCCTATCGTTATTTTTTAAAACATAATAAATTAGACAAAAAAATTGAAAAGGCCTTACAAGGGTTAGATACAAATAAAATTTCAGATTTAAAAAAGCGAGGCAAAAAAGCGCGAGAAATTATTTTAAGTGGAAAATTTCCAGAAGATTTAGAAAAGGAAATTATTCAGGCCTATGAAAATTTAGCTAAATTTTACAAAATTTCAGCTTTAAATTTAGATGTGGCAGTGCGTTCTTCAGCTACGGCAGAGGATTTACCAGATGCTAGCTTTGCCGGACAACAAGAATCATATTTAAATATTCAAGGCGAATATGCTTTATTAGAGTCATGTAAACGTTGCATGGCTTCTTTATTTACTGACCGAGCGATTTCTTATCGGGTAGATAAAAAATATGATCATTTTAAAATTGCTCTTTCTATTGCTGTCCAAAAAATGGTTCGTTCAGATTTAGCTTCTTCCGGGGTAATGTTTTCTGTTGATACGGAATCGGGCTTTGAGGATATTGTAGTGATTAATGCCTCCTATGGTCTGGGAGAGTATGTGGTCAAGGGCGTGGTTAATCCAGACGAGTACCATGTTTATAAACCAACCTTAAAAAAGAAATTTAATTCCATTATTGGCAAGGACGTTGGTTCTAAAGAAAAAAAATTAATTTATGCAACCGGAGGCACGAGTAGCACACAAAGTTTAGAGGTTTCGGAAAAAGACCGTTTAAAATTTGTTTTAAATAATCAGGAAATAATGCAATTAGCTAAATGGGCTGTAATTATTGAAGAACATTACCAGAAGCCCATGGATATGGAATGGGCTAAAGATGGAAAAACCGACCAGTTATTTATTGTTCAAGCTCGTCCAGAAACTGTTACTTCTCAAGAAAATAAAAATGTTTTAATTGAATATTTTATCAAAAATAGACCTAAAGAAATTTTAACTGGTCAATCGGTTGGCAAAAAAATAGGTCAGGGAATTGTTAATATTATTAAAAATGTTGATGAACTGGGAAGTTTTAAAAATGGTGAAGTTTTGGTTGCTGAAATGACAGACCCGGACTGGGAGCCAGTAATGAAAAAGGCCTCGGCGATTATTACTAATTCAGGGGGTCGAACATGTCACGCCGCGATAGTTAGTCGGGAGTTAGGAATTCCTTGTGTTGTGGGGACTCAAGAAGCAATGACTAAATTAAAAAATAAGCAAAAAGTGACCGTGGATTGTTCACAAGGAGAAGAGGGCTATGTTTATCAGGGTTTAATTAAGTTTAGGGTAAAAAAAACAAATTTAAAAAATTTTAAAAAGCCCTCCAAAGTTAAAATAATGATGAATGTTGGTAATCCTCGTCAAGCGTTTCGGGATTCCATGCTTCCTAATGATGGAGTGGGTTTAGCCCGGCAAGAATTTATTATTTCTAATTATATCAAAATTCATCCTCTGGCTTTGCTCAATTTTAAAGAAGTTAAAGACAAAAAGGAACGAGATATTATTAATAAATTAACTGTAAATTATAAAACTAAGCCGGATTTTTATGTGGAAAAATTAGCTGAAGGTGTGGCTCGAATTGCGGCGGCGTTTTATCCTAAAGATGTAATTGTGCGTTTATCGGATTTTAAAACCAATGAATATGCTAATTTAATTGGCGGAAAATATTTTGAACCAGCAGAGGATAATCCGATGTTAGGTTGGAGAGGAGCTTCGCGTTATTATGATCCTAAATATGAACCAGCTTTTAGATTAGAGTGTCAGGCCTTAAGAAAAGTTCGTAATGAAATGGGCTTAACTAATGTAAAAATTATGGTTCCTTTTTGTCGAACCATTGTTGAAGGAAAAAAAGTTTTAAAAATTATGGCTAGCGAAGGTTTGAAGAGAGGAGCCCTGAACCATTCGCTCCGCTCAGGTACAGGGCTAGAAATTTATGTAATGTGTGAAATTCCGGCAAATGTTATTTTAGCTAAAGAGTTTTCCCAAATATTTGATGGTTTTTCAATTGGTTCTAATGATTTAACTCAATTAGTTTTAGGAGTGGACCGGGATTCTTCAGTAGTAGCGCATATTTATGATGAACGAAACGAAGCAGTTAAAAAATTGATTAGACAGGTAATTAAAGTAGCTCATCAAAATAAACGTAAAGTTGGTATTTGTGGTCAGGCCCCGTCAGATTTTCCAGATTTTGCTCAGTTTTTAGTCCAAGAAAAAATTGACAGCATATCTTTAGTTCCTGATTCAGTGGTGAGTACAATTATTAAGTTAAATAAGATTAAATAAGGCATGAAGAAGATGAGATACATAGGTAACACTCTAAATTTACCAAAATCATTAATTTTGGTAATCTAAAGAGTTAATTATTAACCTATGTATTTATATGAATCAAGATACAGTTTGGAATAAGTGGCCA
>Ga0268281_1000255_pt1 | contig 42102 bp, 39 predicted proteins | sample saktaG_10_FD_190134 | JGI IMG/M metagenome (GOLD analysis project Ga0268281, IMG submission 190134) | Saline water microbial communities from Sakinaw Lake, British Columbia, Canada - sak_2011_5_24_50m | ecosystem: Environmental > Aquatic > Non-marine Saline and Alkaline > Saline ...
TGGACGACCGATCCCTGGCGTCTGCCGTGGCCGCAGGTCTGGATGTCGCCGATTATATCAGCAGGTTCGACAGCAATACACTTTTTGCCCGGATGAGCAGGTCGTTGATTATAACCGAACCCACCGGGACCAATGTCAGCGATATACTTCTATACTTGCTGGGCTGATAAATCGTACTCCATGAAGCAGACCAGGAAGGGCAGGCGCTCGAACTTCTTTGTTGCTGTCTGCACAAATCCCAGTGATTTATACCATTCCTTCAAAACGGTATGACCGTCAATCATGCCCAGCGCCACCCTTCTTCACAACATAATCACAGGCAAATTTTACCAGCTGCCCGCCGTATCCCCTGTGCCTGAGTTCCGCCTCGCCGGTTATCTCCCTGATTTCAACCAGTGTCTATGCGGCCGTCCTTCATCCATATTACTCGGTCTACGTACTGCCTGTCCTCGGGTTCGTGTGTTACCATGACGATAGTCTGTTTAAGCTCCCGGTTGAGCCTGCAGAACAGGTCGAGCACCACCCTTGACGAATCCTCGTCCAGGCTGGCGGTCGGCTCGTCCGCCAGGAGGGTCCTGGGCTGGTTGATAAGGGCGCGGGCGATGGCAACCCGCTGCTGTTCTCCTCCCGAGATCTCGCTGGGGTAGTGGGTTGTCCTGTCCTTGAGTCCCACTATCTCAAGGATCTCTTCAGCCCTGTGTATGTAATCAGTTCGACTGAGATCGCCCACGGCCGGCAGGTAGACGTTTTCCAGCACGTTCAGCTCGGCGATGAGCGAATGCTCCTGAAAGACATAGCCCATCTTCTTCAGTCTGAACCGGGCTTTTCTCTTTTCATCCAGCTTAAGGGCATCCACTCCATCGATCTGCAGTTTTCCCGCAGTGGGAGTATCCAGCAATCCCATTATACGCAGCAACGTGGATTTCCCGGAGCCGCTCCTGCCCATGATGGCCACGAATTCGCCCTCAGCGATCTCTATATCAATACCCTTGAGCGCTTGCACGGACCCGTGCCCACGCCCGTAGTGTTTAAGCAGGTCCCTGACTATTATCATGGCCTATGCTCCCCAGATCGTCTTAATGATGCTTTCCCGCATGACTGACCAGGAGGGGATCAGTCCAGCCAGAATGGAAGCAGCCGTTAGTCCGGCGGCCGATCCTATGATCCGACCGGATTCGATATTCAGGCTGAGATAGCCGAATGGGAAATCGATGGGATTGACGATGAAATAAGGCTGGAGCACAAGCCGGATGGTTAGCCAGCCCAGGAAAATGCCCAGCAAGGCATATGACAGCGCTTGAATCAGATACGAGCCCAGAACGGCGTTGCGAGGTATGCCGATGGCCCTTAAAATTCCGATCTGGCGTTTCTTACTGAGGACGTTTATATATATTACGATGAACATTACTATGGCGGCCACGATCAGTCCGGTGCCTCCGATAATGGTGCTGATGATCTCGAAGGTCGAGATAACACTGCGGTAGGCGCCTCCATACTCTTTCCAGCTCCTGATCTCGAGATCAATGCCTGATGCCCTCATGCCCGCTGACAAACTCTCCTCGATGCCGTTTCTGTCAGCCTTAACCAGTATCTCGCTGGCCCGGTTGGCAAACTCCGGCCTGCCCAGGACCGAGACCATTTCCCTGCGGGTGACGAAGGCCAGGTGGTCAGCCTGCATCATCTCGCGTGCGCGGAAGATACCCTTGACCGTGTATTCCCTCTGCACTCCGTTGGGATAGGTAACGCGCACCTTCTGACCCGTGGTAATCCCGCCCAGCGTGAGGAAATCCGAGGTCTGCGCCAGACTGCCGCCGGCCACCTCCACACCCAGCACGATTTCGCCCGTGTCATTCTCGTCCAGGTATTGCCCTTCGATCATATTGTGGCCTATGGAGGTGACCCTGGCCTCCTGCGCAGGATCGATGCCAATGATATTCCAGCTGCCGCTCTTGACCCTGTCCCAGGGCAGGCTTTTCTGCTTCCAGCCGTATTCGAAAAACCCGCGGCTGTTGAGGTGCTGGCAGGTCTCGGTCACGCCGGCCACCCGCATAATCGTGGCAGCAACCTCGTCAGCCCGCTCTATATAATATTTATCCTCTTTCGGGCTCACAATTACGTTGGAGAAAAAAGTGTTGATCATCTGGCTGTCCATAGTGGACATGACACCCGATATGACAGACGAGGTAAATATCAGGTTCACGAAGCTGAAAGCCATGACCACGATGATCAACCCCAGCGCCCACTTGTTGCCCCTGAACATGGATTTGAAGGCCAGGAATAATGCCAGCTTGAAATTGCCCAGTAGAGTCTTCACAAATTGTTTCCTTATAATAAAATTATCAAATTATAAAAATTGCAAAGTGAAAATAAACGGTTAAAAAAATCAGGTTACTTTCTCGAGTGCGGAGACTACCTTGCGGATGAGCACAAAGAGTATCTCCTGCTCTTCGTGTGTGAGGCCTGAAAGTATCTCCTGGACCTGTTCGCCGGTGAAGCTCTCGATGGTCCTGTGCAACCGGTTCCCTTTATCGGTAAGAGCCACTTTTATGACGCGACGGTCAGCGGGATCCTGCAGGCGCTTGAGATACCCGTCCGCAACCAGGCTGTCGACTATCCTGGTCGCCTTGCTGAATGGAACGGATAGTGCGCCGCTCAGTTCGCCCATGGTAAGCTCACCGCTTTTAAGTATGCTGCTGCTGACCCTGTAAAAAATGCCGTAATCCATATAAGACTGCAGCCTCCTGCTCTCCGCCTGGTCACCGCCCCCTGTCTGTTTTAAGGCTATCTCCCTGTGCAAAGCGGCCTCGAATTTGATCCACATCTGCACAAAACCCTGCACTACGGAACTTACCTGCACTGCGTCCGCTCTCCTCAAACCGGAACGGCGCAACTTATTATCAGCATGCAAATATTCCATAGTGAAAATATATAACAGAGCCGGGATTTTGTCAAAAAACGGTTCGGGGTATTAGCGGGGGTATGATGACCAGGCAATGTCAAAGCATCACCTCCTAAATTAGAGGGATTGCTTCGCTAAGCTCCCGATGACGATCTTTTTGCCGTTCACCCTGTCCCATTCAGCCGGTGGTAGCCCTGCCAGTAGCGTTGAAAGAGCCAGCCGTGCTTGATTTTGGGCATGGCGTCCAGTTCCGCTCCCCAGTCGGCCACTATCTTCCTGGCCCGGCTGAAGTAGCTGTCGATGGCACCCTGATTGAGGGTAATTTTTTTCTCCTCGAGTGCCTGGACCATATCCCGTTCGTATTCCTCTATCTTATGCTGAGCCGATTTCAAGGCTGTCGGGAAGTGGTGCAGCGCCCTGCGGTGGATTTTTTCGGATTGCCACCAGTAGACCTCCGGGCTGTATTCCGCCCCACCCTCCAGGTATCCTGCCGGGCTGATTGTTCCGGGGGCGAAGATTGGGTAGAAGGGGCTCAGGCAGGGATTGGACGAACCCGTAACGTAGTAATAGTGGCCTTTACTGCTGACATTGCCCACCATGGAGGCCACCGACTGGCTGCGGCGGATCAGTTTATCGGCGGCATGCATGCACACCGTGCCCCCGTGCTTATGCGGCAGAAAATCCGCCCTGCCCCCGTGATGGCGCAGAATGGCCATGAAATCTGCAGTCGTAAGGTCGCCTTTTTTTAGCGCCAGGTTGTCCCTGGAGCAGGCCTGCCTGGCTTTACCCGCTGCGCCCCAGGTAATGATGGGGTCGGAATAGCACTTCCTCAGGTTGAAGTCGGATGCGCTCCTGCACCAGCCTTTCTTGACAGCATTTTCGATCAGGCCGGGCGATATCGCGTCGAAATCCTTCTCCAGCGAGAGTACATTGGATATGCTCCAGTGGTCCGTTATCCTCTTCCATGACCACCACGATTTCACGCTTTCCAGCACGTAGGCCTCATGCTCGTCGGCAATCAGCCAGCTGTTCATGTAGAGGAATTTCTGGCGGTATCCGCAGTTGCCTCCCTGTCCGTGCTGCTCGAGCAGGTGGATAATGGTGTCCATGGCCTCACGCGCCGTCTTACCCCTTTCCAAAGCCAGGCGCAGCAGGTCCATGCCGGTGAGGCCGCTGGTGGCCGGCTTCTCACGCGTGAAAACCGCTTCGTTGCCGATCATGACTCCGTATTCGTTGGCGCCCATCTCCGCCCCGAACATCCAGAAGGGCTGCGAGAGAAGTACACGCGCCGTCTCCCCTGCCTGTGGTATCGTAATATAGGTACATCTGACCGTTTCGTCCGGCTTATGCTGTTTGCGCGGGATGATGATAATATTCTGTACTTCATCCGGCTCACGGTCGCTGTTCTTGCCGAAAAGGGTAATTCCTCCCATGGTGGATGGGCCGAGGGCAACAATTGTGTCGCACATGATAACTGCCTCCTTTTGATTATGGCTATTGCATCTTAGCAGAACGCCGACAGGCTTGACAAAAGGCCGCATGCTACATAAAGTTGGATATCGTTTTTATCGATTTATGCGGAGGTATTTTGCTATGTCAGACTTGAAGCAATTCTCTTTAGATGGCAAGGTCACAGTGGTCACCGGCGCCAGCAGGGGCATAGGGCGCGCCACCGCATTGGCTTTCGCTAGGGCGGGGTCTGATATCGTGCTGACCAGCCGCAAAGTCGAAGACCTCGAGAAAGCTGCAGCCGATATCAGGGCCGCGGGCAGGCGGGCGCTGGTCATCAGCGCACATCTGGGGAAGATGAGTGATGTAAAAAAGGTGGCTGATACCGCCAGGGCTGCATTCGGCCGCATAGATGTTCTGATTAATAACGCGGGCACCAGCCCCATCTTCTCCTCGTTCCTCGAGACCGAGGAACGGCTGTGGGATACTGTGATGGGCTTGAATATAAAGGGGCTGTATTTTCTCAGCCAGGCCGTCGCGCGGATCATGAAGGAACAGGGTGGGGGTTGCATCATCAATGTATCGTCCATCGATGGATTCCTGCCCGAGATGGACAACGGGGTGTACGCTGTGAGCAAGGCAGGGGTGATCATGGCCACTAAGGTCATGGCCAGGGAGCTGGCTCCCCATAACATACGCGTCAACACTATCGCCCCGGGCTTTGTACACACGAAACTATTGGATTCCAGCTTCGAAGTGAGGCCGGGCCGCCAGGAGGAGTGCCGCGAGAGCATTCCTGTAGGACGCATCGGCGAGCCTGATGATATGGTAGGCACCATGATTTACCTGGCCTCGGATGCCTCCAGATATGTGACGGGGCATGCTGTCATAGTGGACGGCGGCCTGCTCTACGTTTAGGATTGCCCGCTGCCGTTGAATTCAAGGACGAGGATAGTGATATCGTCGGACTGCTCCGTGCCGCCGGCAAAAGTCTCAATATCCATTCTCACCCCGTGAACGATATCGGCCACGCTCTTGCCCTGCAGGTCATTCAGACAGCTTAAGAGCCGCGCCTCGGAGTACAGCCGCCCCTGGCTGTCCATGGCCTCGGTTACGCCGTCCGTATACATGACCAGAGTATCGTGCGGCCTCATGGTATAGGTGTCTGACAGGTAACCGGTGTCGGGCATGGCGCCCACCACCAGTCCCTTGGGCAAGTTAATATATTTGAATTCGCCTGCCGCGGGACATAAAAGCGGCGGATTGTGGCCCCCGTTGGCGATGGTCAGTTCGCCGGTTTCAGTGTCAAGCACCGCGCATAGACCGGTGAAAAACATGGAGGCCTCGTTGTCGGGGTAGAGTGTGTTATTTACGTTGAACAGCACATGATCAGGCGATGGCTCATGCAGCGCCTCGGTGCGCAGCAGTGTCTTACTGATGGCCATGAAAAGGGCAGCCGGGATACCTTTGCCGCAGACGTCGCCGATGATAAGGCATAGTTTTGTGGGACCGAGGAAGAAGAAGTCGTAGAAATCACCCCCCACCTCCCTGGCAGGCTGCATGGTGGCATACAGGTCAAACTCTTTGCGGTCCGGGAAAGGCGGGAACAACCTTGGCAGCATGCTGGCCTGGATCTCGGTGGCAACTCGCAGTTCGCTCTCAATCCTCTCCTTGGCGGAGGTCGTCTCCTGCAGGTTGCGTATATAAACTTTGAGGTCTTCCACCATCTTATTGAATGCCCCGGCCAGGTCCTGTACCTCGTCACCACTCGTGACCACCAGCCTGTGGTCAAGGTCACCCTGCCCGATGACCTGTACGCCCCGGTTTAGGGCTATGATGGGGCGGGTTATGCGCCTGGCGAGAACGTAGGCTACGCCCGCCACTGCCACGATTATGCCTGCCGACGTAAGTATCAGGATGGTCAGCATTTCACTTATCTGCCTGTTGATCCTGGCCGAGAAAGCAGCCGTGGCAGCGTCGATGCGTTCTTTGGTCGCCTGTACCGGCGCCACTATCTCATCGATCGGCATGGCAATGCCGATCGACCACCCGGTGCTTGTTATGGGAGCGTAGGCTATAAACTTATCGCTGCCGTCCAGACTGCACCTTTCCACCCCGGCCATGCCGTCCACCATCTCAGCGGCCATGCGGGCCAGCTCCGGGTTCTTGGCCTTGAGCAGGTTGCCTGTCACAAAGGCCTCGTCCCAATTCCCGGCTACGCCCTGCATGCGCGGGTGCGCTATTAGGTTGCCCTTGCCGTCGATCAGAAACGCATACCCGTTCTTGCCGATCTGTGTGCCGATAATCTTCTGGTTGATGGTCTCGGCAGTCACATCCGCGCCGACCACGCCGATCAGCCTGCGCTTATCGTCGAAGACCGGCTTATAGCATGTGACCTTCGGCTTGCCGCTCACCGCATCTATCATGGTGTTTGTCCAGCCCAGCGACCTGGCCTGCTTTGCCCTGGTATACCACTCGCGCTGGCGAGCGTCGAAGTCGGCGGGGAATCCCGTGGCCCACGGGTAAACCTGCGTGATGCCGGATTCCGTGCCTGCATATAGTTGGGTCAGGTTGGGGTCTGCCTGGAAGATAGGGATGAATACGCTGTCAAGATTGGACAGCAGCTTCAGGTCAGCGCTGACCGCCTCGGGAGTAACGCCCGGTGCCAGCACGCTGACCGAAGACGTGTAGATGGTGTCCGGCTGCTCATCCTGGAAATATGTGTGGCTACCGGAAAAATCCGACGGCCTTTTCCAGAGATCCGCCAGGTAGCTGGCCACCAGCGAAGTCTCAGATTCCACATTTTTAAAAAGCGCGTCGCTGATGACTGCCTGGTCTATGGCCAGCGCCAGCAGCTGCTCTTTGGCCTGTTTCTCGAGGGCGTCGGTGCTGTCGCTGACAGCGCTTGCGCCTAAAGAGGCGTTGCTCTCCAGCGCGTATTTGCCCATGTTGGCCATGTTGTTCAGCGCTAAGGCTGAGAAGACAGTGAGCGAAACAACCGCTAACCCCAGCAATATGATCAGGATCTTGCCCGTGATCTTAAGCTTAATCCTCGACATCGGGTTTATAATATCACAACAGCGAAAAAGTATAGCACGGGCTAAACTCGCTAGAAAACGGCTGCGTTCATCTGACATAGCCGTCGAAAAGGTTGACAGGTTCGCAGCCTTGATCTAAATTGTCGGCATGACAAGATCCATTGTGCTTGCGTCGACTTCGCCCCGCCGCAAAGAACTGCTTGAAAATATCGGCCTCAAGTTCACCGTGGATCCGGTTGAGATTGATGAGGTAATGACTGTCGGTCTGAAGCCTGCGGGGCTGGCGAAAGCGCTCTCCCTGCGTAAGGCACGGGCGGCGGCGGTACGCAACGCGGATTCAATTATCATAGCTGCCGACACATTCGGTGTGCTCGACGGGATGATACTGGGCAAGCCGCTGGACGAGCGCCACGCGCGCAAGATGCTGAAGGAGTTAAGCGGCAGGTGCCACAGCGTGATAACAGGTTTTACCGTAATCGATTCAGCCACGGGCAGTGCTGTCTCACGGGCGGTGGAGACCAGGGTGTATTTCAGGAAATTTGGCCGGGTAGAGATCGCAAGGTATGTGAAGACGGGTGAGCCGCTGGACAAGGCGGGCGCTTATGCCATACAGGGTTTGGGGGCGCTGTTGGTGGAGAGGATAGAGGGCGATTATTATAATGTGATGGGTATGCCTCTTTGTGCGCTGGCCTCGGTGCTGAGACGATTTGATATAACTCTGCCTGCCTGATGTCAGCACTCGTGTGCGGCGCATTCACCCGCCAGGTATCCTGTAGAGAAAGCCGCCTGCAAATTGAAGCCGCCCGTATCGGCATCCAGGTCTAGCACCTCGCCGCAGAAATAAAGGCCCCGGATTATTTTCGACTGCATGGTACGGGGGTCGACTTCCTTCAAAGAAACGCCTCCTGCCGTCACCATGGCCTCCTTCAGCGGGCGTGTGCCTACCACGTCGAAGGTGAGGCATTTGAGCGCATATGCTATGGCCTGGCGTTGTCTTGCCGTTACCTGGCCACCTTTGATATCTGCCGGCATGCCGTCGCCGGCCAGGACTGCCCGGATGACCCGGTCCGGGAGCAATTTAAAGAGCAAGCTCTTGATCTGCTTGCTGCCCTGTGCACTAATTGTTTCCTTGAGATCTTCCGATAGTTGCGAAAAGGTTTTACCCGGCATGAGATCAACAGCCAGGCTGACCGGTCCCGCTTCCAGCGCATCAACAACAGCCAGGCTCATGAGAAGTGCTGCCGGCCCGCTGAGTCCGTAGTGTGTGAAGATGATGCTGCCCCTGCGGCTCTCGATGACGGGAGGCCGGGGCCTGCCTGTCCCGAGTCCTCGCCCCCTGTCTGCTCTTGGAGCGGCTGAAGTGTCAATGGCTGCTGCTCTGCAGGCAAAGGAAGTAAGCCGCACGTCGGGCAGGCTGATGCCCTTCAGTCCTGCTACGACCCGCTTATCCCTTAATACCAGCGGGACCAGGGCCGGCCGCAGACACGTCATGCTGTGCCCCAGCTTTTCAGCCATGCGGTAGCCGTCGCCAGTGGAACCGGTCTGAGGGTAGGAAGCTCCTCCTGTGGCCAGCACCACCGCATCGGCACGATTATCAGCAGCAGCGGTTTTCACGCCGATAACAGCGCCGCCGGCGAATTCAATTGCTGTTACCTTTGCCCCGGTGATCAACTTCACACCGTTGCCCGATATGTACTTTTTCAGTGCCTTCACGACATCGGCTGATTTTCCCGAAACAGGGAAAATACGCCCGTCCGACTCAGCCAATGTTTGAATGCCGGAGCGCGCCAATAACTTCAGCAAGTCATCGCGGAAAAAATGATGGAACGCGGGATAAAGAAACCTGCCGTTGGGGCCGAACATTGTGATGAATTCGTTGATCTCCCGGGCGTTGCTCAAGTTGCAGCGCCCGTTGCCGCTGATCAGGATCTTCTTGCCGGGGCGCTCCATTTTTTCCAGCAGGGTAACATCGGCGCCCAGTTCTGCGGCACGGCCGGCGGCAAGTATGCCGCCCGCCCCTCCTCCTATGACCACGACCCTCCTGCCGCTCATTCTATATAGAACTTCCAGGCGCAGAACCAGTCATCCGGGTGGGCATCAGGCGGGCAGGCAATACAGTCGGTCCTGATGCGCGGGTCGATGGCGCGCGCAAAGCTGGCGTATTCCACCACGCCCGCCGACTTGCACGGGTAATCATCCAGCCCCTTGCGCCTGCGAGCGTCCTGGACCCTGCAATTGACCATTTTGAAGATCAGGCTGTCTCCCTGCCTCTCTGTAGACTGGGTGTTGATCCTTGAGTAGAGCCTGTAGCCCAGGGCAACTTCCAGAGCATCCAGCCCACCTTTATCCGGCAGATCCAGCAGCGATCTGATGCGCTCAGCTTCAAAGGGGGAGAATTTTGCCCAGCAGCTATCGTTGCAGCGCTTGGCTGTGAACATCTCCTGCCGCGACTCTACAGCCTGAAACCATAGGCCGTCACCGGCCAGCCAGTTGGCGGAGATGGCATTGATCAGCGATATCATCTTATCTCTCGGTAGACCGGACAGTGCTTGAGGCAGCCCGTTATCTACGTCCGATCCCAGCGCACCCGCCAGACGCTTGATCAACAGCGGATACAATTTGCCGAAGACCTCGTGCTCTGTCTGTATGGCCTTTTCCAGCCCGAGTTGATGGTTCACCTCGCTGAACCATATCCCGTAATGCATAATGCTGCGTCTGACCAGGTCCACGGCGAGATTGCTCAGCGCTGCATCGTCCAGTTTTTCAAGTTCGTTCATCTCTGCCATATGGTCACTCCTCGATATACTGGTTGTAAATATTCTGACTTTCCCTGGAATCCGTATTATAATAACATCATTTGCAGAGGGTGGGAATAAATACGGGATGACTAAAAACCAGGGCGTCCTGACGAAGCAGGATATGCTCCGCATGCAGGACAATCAGCCGCCCCTCATAGCTGATTTCGTTGATCTGGATGAGCAGCTCCAGCCCAACGGAATCGACCTGACCGTCAGGGAGGTTGCCTATTTCACCTCTCGCGGCAGGATAGCAGGCAGCAACCGTGCCAGGGAGCTGTCCGCCCTTACACGGCTGGAATTCGGTGTAGACGGCGGCCTTGATTTGCTTCCCGGCCCCTATCTGATCACTTTCAATGAAGTGGTGACATTGCCGGACTATGTGATGGCTTTGGGCAGGCCGCGCTCCAGCCTCAACCGTTGCGGTGTCAGCATCCACAGCGCTGTCTGGGATGCCGGCTATTCCGGCCGCTCGCAGTCATTGCTGGTAGTCTATAATCCCCTTGGCTTCAGGCTGCACAGGAACGCGCGTTTACTGCAGCTTGTTTTCTTTTATACCTCAGGTGGTGTGGGTAAGGGGTACAGCGGTCAATATCAGAATGAGAATCTTTGATTTGGAATTAAGGAGAACCTGTTGAATGAAAACAAATAGGCTATATATCTACATATTGATGGGCATAGCCCTGGCGCTGCCGCTACTTGCCGGCTGTATCAGTCAGCCGGCCATCGAGCGGGCGGTCGTTTGCTCAGCCGTATCCAAAACCGGTGAGCCGTTGACGGTGACCGATAACTTTACGCCGGACATCAAGACCATTTATTGCTCGGTCAAGCTGACCGCGCCGTCGGCGAAGTCAACAGTCAGGGCGGACTGGTATGTAGTCAAGAGTGAAGAGGCCGGTCTATCTGATTCACTCATCGGGAGCGAGGAAGCTGCGGCAGATGTGTCTTATGCAGTCTTTGCCTTTGCCCGCGCGGATAAGCTGCTGCCCCGCGGCGATTATAAGGTCAGTCTTTTCTACGACGGCAACATCGAGCAGACAGTGCCATTTGTAATCCAGGGTGAGCCGGCTGCCCCGTCGGTCAAATTGGAGGAAGCTGCCATGTCGACCGGGATTGACATGCTAAGCGGAAAGCCGTTAAACAATGTCAGCGTTTTCCCTGTCGACAGCCTGATTATATTTGGGTCGGCCAGGGTCAGCGGAGCCGAATTCAATGACGTGGTTAAAGCCCGCTGGGTTTATGAGGGCGGTCAACTGGGTGGGAATGGGGAACAGCAAATCGCGGAATCATACCTCAAAATTGAGGGGCGTGAATATTTGAACTTCTCTATTTCCCCCAAAGAGGGCATCCCTTTTCCCAAAGGGCGTTACAGCCTGAGACTCTATGTTGGTGATGATGAACAGGTGAACTTACCTTTCAGCGTGGTTGAAGACGACTTGCTGCCGGCTCTCTACATCAGCGAAGCCAGCGTTTTCGCATTCAGGGATAAGGAGCAGAAGGAGGTCAACCTGACCTCCCGTTTTCCGGCGGACACCGCCGAGATATTTTTACGGGCTAAAATTTACAATGCGCCGGCCGGGACTAAGATGGATGTCCAGTGGATAATCATAAGCAGTGATGAAGCCGGCGTGGATAATTATCAGGTCGCTGAGGATAGCAACATCGTCGAGGGCACATTGGTGATTGGCGCAAGGCTGGGCACCGCCAAAGATAATCTTATCAAAGGCGATTATGCAGTCCGGTTGCTGTTAAATGGGGAAGAAAAAATTGTCATTCCTTTCAAGGTGCAGTAAGGATCTGAATAGAAGAAGCCTGATTTCTGTAATGGCATTACCGGTTGTCACGCCGGCCGCTTTCGGGCGCAGGACAATCCTGCAAAGCAACCGGGATCCCATGCACCAGGTTTTTTATAACCCGTTGGTTCTTGGTATTCCCGTTACTCAGTTACACTTACGGACAGACTTCTAGTTCCCCTGTAGCTTGTTAATACTGGGCCCGATTTTACTCGACCATTCCGCGTATACCGCGTCTGTAGTCGCCCGAAATGCTTCGATTTGGTCCGGTGTCAGTTCGGTTATAGTCATGCCCTTATCGCGCAACAGGCTCAACTGGGTCAGGGCGGCATCGCGTGACAGCTTTACCTGTTCCTTCGAAGCGTCGATTGCTGCCTGCTTGATGATTGTCCGGGCAGTGACAGGTAAGCTGTCCCATTCCTTCTTGTTCATTCCCAGGATGAGGGCGTCGTAGGAGTAATTCCAGACGGTGATATGCTTTTGTACCGCGTAGAGCTTAGAGGACACAATAATGTCTATAGGGTTCTCCTGGCCGTCGATTTGCCCCTGCTTGAGTGCGCCGATAACCTCGCCGAAGTTCATCGTTATCGGCGTAGCCCCCATCGCTCTATAAATCGAGTTGTAAAGCTCAACATCAGGTATACGGATTTTCAAACCATTGAGGTCATCGGGCGTGTGGACAGCGACTCTGCCGTTGGTCAACTGGCGGAAACCGTTCTCGCCGTAGGCAAGGCCGACTATACCCTGAGCTTCCGCTGCCTGCAACAGTTGACTACCGGCGGGCCCAGATAGAGCCGCATCAACCTGTGAATAGTCCGTGAACAGCCACGGCATGGAAATAGCCGCGAACGACTGGTCAAGATTGGAATAAAGCAGATTGGAGTGATAGGTAAAATCAATGCTGCCATCCTGCAGCATGGACAGCTCTTTTACCTGGTTTCCACCCGCCAACTCGCCATTGGGATAAACGGTTATTTGCATCTGGCCGCCGCTTCGCTGTTTGACCAGGTCAGCGAACAAACGCGCTCCCTTGGTCCAGGACGAATCTTCGTTGGTCACAACGCTCATTTTCCAGTTGCGAACCGGGATATCCGATACTGACGCTGGAAAGCAACCGTATAGGGTGAGCGCCAATCCCGCCAACAGGATGCATAAGCCAATCTTCGAGTTAAACAAATTCTCGCGCCTCTTTTGCTTCCACCAGGTAATTATTATCTGGCATCGATTTGGCTGCAATACTATGCCATTAACATGTGGCTGTCAATGCACCCCCCGGGCGCTCCTGGCCCGCCGGACTGCCCTTATCTGCTGCTGTGTATTCAGAATTTGGGGATAATCGCTAATGAGTATCAAACATCAGCGCTCGTCGCTCCAACTTTTTTGTGTACAGCTCCCACTCGGCTTTCTCGAGGCCTGTGGCTTTCCACAGGATAAATGTGCAGACACTGGCGCCGGCTGGGATAGTACAGGTGAACTTCACCTGCCAGTCTCTGCTGATCCAGCCGGTCTCGAAGAGAGCATCAAGCATCCCCTGTACCAGGTAGCGCTGGACGCGGCAATCGAAAGCGGAATAATGGTCCTGGTGCGGGCACCAGGTGATATCGAAGCTGATCCTGTCAGCAGCATCTATGCGCGGCACCTCCAGCGACGCATAGATTATGCGGTTGACCACCGTGGCAAAGAAGCTGACTAACTCAGCTTCACTCAGTCCTTGCGGCTGCTTCAATCCGGCAAAAAGCTGAGTCCCTATATGGTGGCCCACGCTGCGTAGCGACCTGCTGACCAGCTGTTGCCCCTGTTCGCCGAACTCTTTTTCGCAGTCTTTCAGTATCTGGATGACGGACATGGCCTGCATGGTCCCCCACTGCCAGAGCGTGGCCGGATCAAAATCTGTTTTGCCCAGCACCTCTCCCTTGAGGCGGCTCAACCCCGCCTGGTATGGCTGGTTGAAGACGAATTTGGCCCAGTTGCTTTCCCTGCGGTATTTCCGGTGTGCCATAACCACCTCCTGATATATGCGATAACAGATATATTACAGCGGATAGATGGTTTTTGACACCCTGACGGACTACCAAGTAAACTCATGGACCATGCACGGACGAAAAAAACTTAAGCCTTCGTGGTTCGATAACCTCAAGATCAGCGTCAAGCAGGTGCTGGGCATGAAGGTTGTACTCTGTGATTCCTGTAAATATGACTGGCGCGGCGCATGTCACCAGCCGGCACGGCCAAATGCGGTCTGGTGCCCGGATTATGCTAAAAGGGGCTCTTAATAGAGATCAGTCGGGGCTTAAATTCTGTGGTGGTACGGTCGCCTGGACTACCCTCAGCGGTATCCTGCTCATCTCGTGCCCTTCGACCAGCACATGCATGGAGTATGTACCGAATTTGGGGAACTCCACGCTATCGAAGCGCATAGCTATTCGGCCTGTGCTCTCCGTTCCCGCCGGAGGCCTGGGTATATTAAGCTTGCCCTTGATGGGGGGAATTATCTCCTTCCCATCCTCATCAATGAGGTGCACCTCGAAGTTTTTCTCACCTGCTTCAACTATGTTGGCGCGCAGCTGGATTACCATGAAGAAATTAGGGTGCCGGACAGGTACCCGGCCTGACATAATGGTATCGAATCCTATGCCGAGTGCATTGACCTTGTTGGTCGCCTCAGCATAATCGCAGATAAAGGCGAAATCCACCTGCATTGCCATATAATTCTATCACGTTTGGCTCTGACTTTTTCACCGCATGAGAACGCCAGGCCCGGTAGCAGAAAACTTTGACTGTGCAGATAGCGGATGATATTATAGCTTAAGCCCGGGACTAACGGGCGTCATATGGATAGCGAACGTACCATATATTTTATATTAATCTTTGTCTGCCTCTTTTTGTCTGCCTTCTTTTCCAGCGCTGAGGTGGCCATCATTTCTTTGAGCAGGATAAGGGTCAAGCATCTGCTCAGCAACGACGTCAAGTTTGCAGATATCCTGGATAGTTTCCAGAAACAGCCCGGTATATTCCTCTCTGCTATATTGCTGGGAAACACCATGGTCAATATAGCAGCCGCGTCACTGGGCACCGTGATTGCTGTGGGCTTTTTGGGCCCCAGCATGGGCGCGCTGGTGGCAACCATATGTATCACACTTATGGTGCTGGTGCTGGGTGAGGTGATACCAAAGACCTTTGCTGCCCATAACTCCGAAAAGATGGCGCTGGCCTACAGCATACCTGTCCAGTTGCTTATCTGGGTGCTCTATCCTTTCGTCTGGGTATTGGATAAAATAGGCGCCGGCTTCACCCGTATGGTCACCGATGTCGGCGAGGCAAGGATGACTGTGGATGAGGCTGAGATACGTACTGCAATAGACGTAGGTGAGGCCGAGGGGGTTTGGGAGGAGACAGAAGCCGACATGATACACAAGGCTTTTGAGTTTCCCGACCGACCGGTCAGCGACGTGATGCAGCCGCGCACTGAGATATCTTTTATCGAGGAAGGTACGTCGCTGGAGGAGTTTCTTAAGATTTATAGCGAGCACCCCCACTCAAGGTTCCCGGTTTACCATGAAACCATGGATAACGTAACCGGTATGCTGACGGTCAAGGACGTGCTGATGGCCATAGCAAGGGGGGAGATAAAGAATACTGACCCTGTTGACGGCCTTGTACGCCAGGCCTATTTCGTGCCCGAAACTAAGAGGCTGGGCGAGGTGCTGGCCGAGATGCGCGACCACAATTTCCACATGGCTATCGTTATAGATGAATTCGGCGGTGTGGCGGGTATCGCCAACCTTGAACATCTGGCATCCGAGATCATGGGCAGCATCGGGGATGAGATGGCCGCCAACGAAAAGGAAATCATCCCCATTGATGCCAATACATATGATATCGACGGCGGTCTAAGGGTAGAAGAGGCCAACGATGAGCTGGACCTCGATCTTCCTGAAGGTGAATACGATACAGTGGCCGGCTTTATCCTGAGCCACCTCGGCCGAATTCCGAGGAAGGGCGAGCATTTCAGGTACCGTGACCTTCGGATTACCATCACCGAGATCGCCAACCGCAAGATCGAGCGCATTACTATTACCAGGGAAAAGAATGCACCGTCTGCGCCTTAAGTTCGGCCGCGGACCACAGCTCAAGTTCCTTTCACATCTCGACCTGATGAGGCTCTGGGAACGCGTATTTCGCCGCTCGGGCGTAGATTTAGCATACTCAGAAGGTTTCAGCCCTCACCCCAGAATATCCCTGGCCGCTCCGCTGGCTCTGGGTGTTACCAGTAAAGCTGAGCTGATGGATATTTTCCTAAACCGGCGCACCACACCTGACAATTTCCTGCAGAAGGTTGCACCTCAGCTGCCTGACGGCATCTCGATAATCGATATCCAGCCGGTCAGCCTCGAGGCCCCGTCGCTTCAGTCACGGCTTCGCTTCGCCGAGTACGAGGTTCAAGTTGAGTCCCAGCAGGTTACTATGGATATTGAAGGCTCACTGAAATCACTGCTGGCGCTGGACACGCTGCCCTGGCATCATACACGCGATACGGGCGAACGTTTTTACGATTTGAGGACATTGCTCGATGACCTGTGGGTAGTCGGGGAAAAAGAGGCTGTCCACACTATCGGCATGCGACTGCGCTGCGACTCATCGGGTTCGGGCAGGCCGGAGCAGGTCATCAAGGCCCTGGGGATTTCCGGAAGGCCGTCCTCTATCGAAAGAACGAAGCTCATTTTCACATGAACTTTGACGGGCGGATCTGAAGCGACTCCACTACTTGTCCACTGTCGGGGCGGGTTTTTACCCACCCCCCGCATTTTAAATTTACAGTTTTAAGCAATATAATAGGCCGTTATCCTGAAAAGAGGAGAAGCGCGATTAAACTATTCCTGATAAGGCACGGGGAAACTACCTGGAATCAGCAGCGCATCATCCAGGGTAGTGGCAGCGACACCGACCTGAGTGAGAAAGGTAAGGCACAGGCTGAGAGCCTGGGATTGGCCATGAAAGATGTGCCTCTTACAAGGGTATATTCCAGCCCTCTCAAGCGTGCTATGGATACCGCTGCCGCCGTGGCAAGCCCACATAATCTGGAGGTCCTCCCCGAGCCAGACCTGAGGGAAATTCATGTAGGTGAGATGGAGGGCATGTCCCTTGATACTTTTGGCCAGAATTTCAGTCAGTTCCTGGTAGATTGGCAGATCAAGGGGGATGCCATTGACTTTAAGGGAGGCGAAAACCTCGGCCAGTTCAGGGACAGGGTGTGGGAAGTGGTCGGGCGGATTGTAGACGCCAATCCCGGGGGCAGTGTTGTTGTTGTCTCCCATTATTTCGTAACCGCCACGATTGTGTGCACAGCGCTCGGCATGCCTCTTACCCACCTGGTACGTGTGCGTATCCAGCCCAGCAGCCGCACTATTTTGGAATTTGCCGATGGCTGCCAGCCACGCCTGCTGTTGCTCAGTGACACGTGTCATCTAAAGGAGAGATAACCTTGCCATATAACAGTGGTACCCTCGAAAAACGCATAAGCGGTTTCATCAGGGAATACGGACTGCTGTCTGGCGGTGATAAGGTGCTGGTGGCGGTATCGGGTGGCACGGATTCAGTCTGCATGCTTCACGTGCTTAATAACCTCAGGGAAACGCTGGATATTCAATTGCATATAGCCCACCTTGACCATGGATTGCGAGGCGATGAGTCCGGGGCAGATGCCGGCTATGTTGAGAGCGTGGCGGCGGCTCTTGGCATCTCCGCTACGATCGAAAAAAGGGACGTAGCTGAATGGCGAGAGAAGAGCAAAACGTCCCTGGAGGAGGCCGCGCGGGAGGTTAGATACCGTTTCCTGGAAAGCGTGGCCCGCAAGATCGGGGCCAAGCGGGTGGCAGTCGGACATACGCAAGATGACCAGGTGGAGACTACGCTCATGCACTTCCTGCGTGGTTCCGGCATACAGGGCCTGCGCGGACTGAAGGCGGCAGCGCATATACCCTACGGGAACAGGGAGGATGGCATTTGGGTGATCAGACCCTTGCTGCAAATCACGAGGCAGGAGACCGGGTCATATTGCACCGAGCATGACCTGCATCCACGAGAAGATTCGTCCAATGAACAGGTTCGCTTCCTGCGCAACCGGATCCGTCTTGAACTGATACCTCTGCTGAGGCAATACAATACAGGTATAGACAGCGCGCTGTTACGGCTGGCCGACCTGGCGGGCGAAGACGCCGACTTTATAGATGAACAGGCAGCCGTAATCTGCAGCGCATCTGTTACCAGCGAAGGGTGCCTGACATGCGTCGATTCAGGCAAGTTGAGAGGGTTGCCGCTGGCGCTGCAGCGGAGGGTTTTCCGTACTATGCTCGGGCGCGAGTATGGGAGCCTGAAGAATATCGAAGCTGCACACATCAATGCCATGGTCAAGCTTCTGTTTTCAGATACGGGCAGGAGCGTATATTTGCCGGGTGGGATGATTGTTGCCAACGAGCGTAATCGTATGGTAATGTCACCTCCCGGCTCAGCAGCCTGCCCCTGGACGGTGCTGGATCGTGACTACGTGCTGAATATACCGGGTGACACAAAACTGCCTGGCTGGCAGGTGTCGGCTACCATCATGAATGAGAATTTCTTCAAGAATGATGACATATTCAGCGCCAGTTTTGATCTGGCCAGGGCTGGCAGACGGTTGACGGTGAGAGGTCGCAGGACAGGGGACCGCTTTCATCCACTGGGTATGACCCATAGCCGCAAGCTGCAGGATTTCATGGTTGACACTGCCATACCTCGCTCCTGGCGCGCCAGCGTGCCTGTCGTGTGTTCTCCGGAACAGGTGATCTGGGTTGTTGGATGGCGCATCGATGATCGCGTCAAAGTCACTACCTCAACCCGGGACGTGCTGAGGCTGGATTTTCACAGGGCGGAATGATTTCGGATGAGACATAAAAGACATGTCCATGTTAAGGGTAACGGGGCTTCAGCCGGAGAATTAAATATAATCCCGGAGCTCGACCTGCATGCTTTGACTGTCGATGAAGCCCTGCCTGTGATACATGAGTATTTAAATGACGCATTTATGGCGGGTATGAAAGAGGTGCGTATTGTACATGGAAAGGGGACGGGTATACTCCGGCAGGCCGTAATGCGTGAACTAAAGCGTCACCCCCTTGTGAAGTCCTTTCGCAGGGGCAGCCGCTACGAAGGCAGCACCGGCGCGACTGTTGTGGAGCTCTGATGGTAGAAGGGGCGGGGCTTCAGCCCCGCCCCTTCTTATCTAGCCTGTCTTTACTCTTCTATTGCAGTTGTTGTGGTCGATTGCAAAAACGGGACGGCGGTTACACCGGCTGCACGCAGGACATTGGTTCTGGCTATACCGGCGATAAATCCATCCTTGAAAGCCGCCAGTACATACTGGCCGGACGAGGGGAAGCTGTAAAAGACCTGGCCGGCGCTGTCAGTGCTGCCGATCAGTATACCCTTTTCCCTGACATTTTCAGCGTCGTTCCCGGTCCGGATTATTTGTGCCTTAACGTCGTTGGCAGTGGGAGGCAGCTGTTTTAAATCCCTGTTGTTTTCCACTTTAAGTGAATAGACTGCCGCTCCCTCCACCGGCTGGCCGCTGCTTCTATCGGAAACCTGTATGCTGGAGGGCTCACCGATGGTCAAGTTGAAGGCCGCCCTTATCTCCAGCTTCTTAAACGTTGTATCCAATTGTATATTGATCCGGCGGGCGCCCGGCAGGTAGCCTGCCTTTCTGACAAGCAGCATGTACATGCCCGGATCATTGAAAGTACAGGTGACCTCCCCCGCGCTGTTGCTGATTCCCAGCATTATCTCCTTTTTGCCCAACCGGCCAGCCAATGCATCTTCCTTTTCGGCATCGATAATAATGGCAGCCTGCTGGCCGATGACCATCTGGGTAGCAGTGCCGTTTTCTGCAGGTACCGGCGCTGGCTTAATAGTGGGTGGCAAAGCGTTGGGAATCCTGATGGCGCAGACGGTAGCATTCTCCGCTGCCTGGCCTGAGACGCCGCAGGTCACTTTGATTGTCACCTGTTGCCCTGCGGGAGAAGAGGCCGGGGCCTGCAGGTTCAGCCTGAGCTTTTGCCCGTCCTCTTTAACCTGTTGAACCTGTAGTCTGGCAAAGCCGGGTATGAAGCTGTCTTTGGTGGCCACCAGCAAGTAGCGGCCGGCCTCGGACAGGATAGCTGATACTGTGCCGTCGCTGCCGGTTTTACCGATTAACGTTCCATTGGACTCTATCAATACTTCAAACTCATCGGCCGGGGTAGTATAATTGCCGCGGTCAGCCGGGCCGACCCTATTGCTTGTTTTTATGGCGTAGACCGGGGCTCCTGCAATTGTCTCGTGACTGTGCCTGCTGAAGACAGTAATAGTTACCGGCTGGCCCACCTCAGCCAAATTACCGACCTTGATCATCAGCGCCTGTTTCTTTGTAGGCGAGCTGTTGTCGGAATCTGCCTGGGCGGGCGCTGCAGCAGGCAGGGCTATTAATATTCCCATAAATAGAATAAGAACTCCTTGGATAATGTGTCTCAACTTGTAACCTCCCAAAATAATAATCGTGCGGCGTTGTCAGTAATAGCCTTGTTTAAATGCACATTGATACCTCCTTTAGTGGGCGTCGTGCTATATATAACGAATGGCGGGCAGAATGGTTTATGCAATTTGCAGATGCTTGACAGGGCAACTCGCTCCTGCCATATTATATAAATACAGGTTTCCTTTGCATCAAGCAGAGGTTGGAGGGGAATCTCGATGGATTCTGAGTCAGAAGGTTCGGAACTTTACAAGCAATTTGATGTGCTGGTCTGCACGGAGGCCCTGGTATTCAGCGGCAGCGTCCGCTGTGATTTCAGCCAGCGCCTGATAGATGCTCTTAACGAAGGGGTCAGGGCGGAAACGCGGCCGAGGATAAGGGATTTCCTATCCCTGTCGGACGTCACAGTCAGTGACATTAAAGGCGTTATAACAAAGGCACCTGGCCTGCATATATCGAAAAACAATATAATCTTCGTGGCGCAGGCCAAGAGCGCCATGCCCGGCAAACCACTCACCACTTATCCGTTCAGACAGAAGCTGCCGGTAACAGTAACGGCCTATGCCGCCGGGGCTGCAGAGATGCCTTACAGGATAAAAGGCTGCATCTATATCGACACCTGGGGGCAGATAACCGACACGCTGGAAACAGAAGAACGATTTATGCCATTAACACAGGCTGAAATTGAGCCTGCTATGCCGGGAGACCGATCACACTTTGATTTTATTGCGCTTAATAAGGAGCGTATCGTCAGCATCGGCGAGCTGCCCGATAAATAGCCCCGGTCACGCTTATTCACAAGATAGGCAGGGAGACGTTATCCGGGCTGTCAGCAGACCGTAGCCAGTTAAATAGTGTAAAATACTGCCGGGACGCGGGATATGAATGATGATGAGCTTCAGTTGAAAAAGTTGCTGAGAGAGCTTTTTCGCAGCCAGTTGTTTGCTGCGCTGGCCACGCAGCAGCTCACACGCCCTTACAGCAATCTGGTGGCCTTTGCCACCACCGAGGATCTAAAGAACATCATATTCGCCACCAAACGGGCCACTAACAAATACTCAAATATTCTTTCCAATAACAACGTTTCGATGCTGATCGATAACCGGACCAACCGGGATTCCGATTTCCGCAATGCAGTAGCTGTCACCGCCACCGGGACAGCGGAAGAGGTCAAGGAGAAAGAATCAGAGAGCCTGCGCAGCCTCTATCTTATCAAACATCACAACCTTGAGAAATTTGTGCATTCTGCAGATTCTGCGCTGTTTAGAGTCAAGGTCAAGAGATATTACGTAGTGCGTAATTTTCAGCAAGTGATCGAATTGAAGGTCGAGGGCTGAAAAACTTTGCCCAGTATAGCCAGTGAATTGGCGTTTGCTGCGGGGCTGACAAGAGGGTAGCTGTGAAGTTGATCGAGGGAAGAAATCCGGTGATCGAAGCTCTCAAGGCTGGCCGACCTATCAGCAAGATACTAATGGATAGCAATATCAGGAGGCAGGGGGCCGTGGATCTGGTCTTGACACTATCTAAGGCCAGGGGTGTACCGGTGGAATTCGTTGAAAGGCGGGTCATTGAACAACTTGGTTCCACCGGCTCAAGCCAGGGGATAATGGCCGTCGCCGAAGCCAGAGCATTGATGGACCTGGGCGAGTTAATGGCCGCCTCGCGGGCAAAACCCGGCCCACCCTTGTACCTGATGCTGGACGGTATCGAGGACCCGCATAACCTGGGAGCTATTATGAGAACCGCGGAGGCCACGGGTGTTCATGGGGTGGTCATACGTGAGCGAAGGGCTGCCGGCATAACGCCAGCCGTAGTTAAAGCCTCGGCGGGTGCTGTCGAGTATATCAATATAGCCAGGGTGGCCAACATCTCCCAGGCGGTGGTTACCCTCAAGAAAAATGGTGTATGGGTTATCGGTATAGACATGGATGGGCAGGCGGACTACCGCTCACTGGATTTGACGATGCCCGTGGCCATAGTAATAGGTGGCGAAGGCCAGGGCCTTTCGGAACTGGTGCGCAAGAGGTGTGATTGGGTGGCCTCCATACCCATGAAAGGCAAGATCATGTCACTCAACGCGTCTGTGGCAGCCGCCGTCATCATGTATGAAGCGGTCAGGCAAAGAGATGGCTTGGCGCAGGTATGATTTTGAGGTATCAGCAGCAGAGAGCGGGCAAATGGACGCAGTGAGTTTTTCTTAGTGTCCACAGGGGGCCGGTTAAAACAAGAAATCCTTTTCGCGGAAAAGGCGCAGGCAGACACCTGTGACCTCGTTGTCATAGAGTGCCCCTGAGTTTTCCGAGATCTCCTGTAGCGCCGCCTCAATGCCCAGGCTGGGCCGGTAGGCGCGGTGGGACGCCATGGCCTCGACCACGTCGGCCACCATGAGGATCCTGGCATCCATACAGATCTCTTCCCCTTTCAGTCCGCGCGGGTAGCCTGAACCGTCCAACCTTTCATGGTGTTGCAGCGCAACCTCGGCGATAGGCCAGGGGGACTCAATCGATTTGAGCATCTCATAACTGCCTTCGGCATGTGTCTGGATCACCTGGCGTTCTATATCAGTTAACGCACCCGGCTTGCTGAGTATCTCCATGGGGACGTAGACCTTGCCGATGTCGTGTATCCTGGCAGCTATCTCGATCCCTTCCAGCCGTTCCCCGGACATGCCCATCTCCCTGGCTATGGCGCAGGCTAGCTTTGAGACCCGCTCCTGGTGGTCGGCGGTGTATGGATCCCTCATCTCGATTATCCTGGCCATGGCCGCAACCAGGCCTTGCACCGTCCTGTGAAGATTCTCAAGGCTGCGCCCCGCTTGTTCCCCGGCCTGCCGCAGGCGGCAGATCTCCTCATCCTGCGCCTCTTTCTCAGCGATGTCAGCCCTCCTGTGTGCAGCAAGGTCGATGAGCGTTGCTGACAGTTGTCCTGTACCCTGTATGGAATTCATAAAAATGACCACGTCCCTGGAAGATCCGTCTCTGCAGGCGAATTTAAATTCGTAGGTGCTGGGGGCGGATTCAGAGTCGATCTGCCGTAACAGGTGATAGCGTTTCAGCCTGGCTTGATCCTGCCCTGCCACGAATTCTATCCAGCTCTTATGGCCCTCGATTTCCTGCTTTGTGAAGCCTGAGAGAAGCTCAAAACCGGTATTAGCTGCCGCGATGGTGGTGTCCTGGTTAATCAATATGGCGGCTGTGGACGCTATATCAAATGGTATGCCTGTCTGCGATGGCTCTTCGGCAGGTGTGGCTGCCGGTTGAGCAGCGGGAGGTACGCCGGCAGGCGTTTGTTCCGCCGGCACTGCATTCGTATTGAAGCTGAAGACCAGGCAGACCGGGGTTCCCAGGTCGTTATCTATCCACGCTACCCGCATGCGGCAGGGCAGATGTGATCCCTCTTTATTTTTAAGCGTGGCTTCAATCTCCCCTGGCATGTTTTTTCTGACGACATCCATGACCCGGCCCTGCAGTTCCCGGCTCGGGGGATCCGTCACAAGACTCTCTAAGCCGTATCCCAGCAGATCCTCTTTTTGACATCCAAGCAGGAGCGGCAGCTTCCCGGAAACGTGGGTGATACGGCAATCCAGGTCTGTTAGAGCTATGGGCTCCAGTGAGAGGTCGACCACCCGGCGGTATAGACGTTCCTCCTCTTTTAAGCCTTCCTCGATCCTTTTCTGCTCGGTTATATCCTGAAAATGGACGATGAAATATGATGGACCTGCCTCATTGTCCCCGATAAGCGATATGCTCATGGCTGCCCACACAATGCGTCCATCCCTGGCCTGCAGCCTCCGCTGAAGCGGCAGTTCCGGTTTGTCCATCCCCAGGAAGATCGCCATGACATCGCCACCGGCTTCCCTGTCCTGAAGGGGCAGTATATCATCGAAGCGACTCTCCAGTATCTCACTTTCCTCGTATCCAACCATATCGCAGAAGGATTTGTTGACCTTGAGGAAAATACCTTCCGTGCTGATTATGGTCAGGCCGGTAGAGAGGTCTTCGAATGCCAGCTGGAAGCGCCTTTCAGCTTCGCGCCAGGCCTTTTCCACCGCGTGCTGTTCCGTTATATCCAGCCAGTGGCCCAGCGTGAGCCAGTTCCCCCCGTATTTGAAATAAGTTATCTTCTCAGCGATCCACCTCTTTTTGCCTTCGCGGGTGGTGATCTTAAACTCGTGACTGGTGCCCTCGTCCTCTTCGAAGAAAGAGGCCATGTTCTGCTTGGGCATCTGGCGGTAGCGAGGGTTGATCAGCCGCTGGTAATCTTTGCCGGACAATTCGTCCTGGCTGTAGCCTGTTATATGGCGGAACTCGATATTGGTGTAAATGAATTTGCCATCGCGCGTGATGTAAATACCCGCCGGTGAGTTCCTGAAAAGCGCGGTACACAATTCTGCCGCCGCCTCCGGCAATATTCTCAGGACATCTGTCCTGTCGGAAATCACGTCCATAAAATTACTCCGGGTTACCTGCATCCTCCCTCCTTATGATCCCTCGCCCATAATCGACACAGGAAATGGCCAGGCCTTATCTGACTATTTTACATTGATTGTTCAAATCAGTAAAAATTACACCTAATGAGGGCAGACAGTAAATGATATAATGGTGACATCCTGATACATCGACAGGCAATAAGTTGCCCGGGAGTGTGAAATGAGAAAAATTTTCTTGGCTGTAGCCATTTTCGTAGTATTGGCCCTGTGCTTGATTCCAGCATGCGTCCCGCAGCAGGAACTGCCGGCAGAGATACCTATCGGCTGTGTCATGCCGCTCTCCAGCGCGCCTGCTGAGGGTCCTAACCTGATCAAGGCTGCTCAGCTTGCTGTGAGTGAGATCAACGGGCAGGGTGGCCTGAGCGGCAAGCAGATACGCCTGGTTATAGAGGACCAGGGTCCATCGGCAGCTACCGCCCTGTATGCGGCTCACAAACTGGTGGAAGAACAAAAGGTCCAGGTTATAATAGGCTGCGGCACGAGCGAAGCTGTGATGGCGGTGGGCCCCTACCTTGAGAGCAAGGGAGTGCTGCTCGTGTCACCGTCTGCGACATCAAGCGCCCTGGGGGGTTACAGTTGGTCAAGATGGGCTTTCCGGGTCTGCCCGGTCGATTCCCTGCAGGGTGGTGTAGTGTCCATGATCATCAGGGATAAGGGATATAAAAAGATTGCCATACTGGTACAGGACACGGTTTACGGCAAGGGGATTGAGGAAACGGCTAAAGATCACCTGAAGGGAAGTGCGGAGATTGTGGCGTCCCTGAGGTACGACCCCGCCAAGCTGAGCTACCTGTCGGAGCTGAATACCATAAAGGAAGCGGAGCCGGATTGCGTACTGCATGTGGGGCTGTATGCCGACGGAGCCATTGTCTATGCGCAGGCGCTCAAAGAGGGCATGGATAATATACCCTGGATAGCAGTTGACGGGTCTTACGATATGCCGCTGGATAAGTACCTTGATGCCGCCAGGTTTATGGAAAAAGCTGTTACAGGCACTGTGCCCGTACCGGATGAACAGTCCCCCGTATACAAGGCCTTCGCCTATAACTATAAAAACACTTACCAGTTCGACCCCACGGTTTATTGCGATACTGTCTACGATGGGATCAATATCATAGCAATATCTCTGAAGAAAGCCAACACCTATAATGGCGGGGTGATCAGGGACGCGCTTCTGGCAGTCGGCAACAATTATCGCGGGGCCAGCGGGTCTATCACTTTCGACCAGTCAGGTGAACGCATTGCAGGTAACTATGGCATCTGGAAAGTTGATATGCAGGGTACGCAGTACCGGTTCACAATTACCGGTGACGCAATCAGCTTCGCCAAACCCGAATAGGGCAGATCGTGCCGGATGAGGCAGCACAGCCGTGCGGATATCCTGCTGGATTGCTCTCGGCGGCCTGATCATATTCTGTCGGCGGTCGGACACCATCGAAGTTCAGCGTGGTGTGCCGTCAGCCGAAAAATGGGGGTAGTCCTGTGTAATGACAAATTTGGCCCACTTGCCGATGTGGCCGTACTGCAAGTGGCATTTCTGGCAGAGCACAACGCAGTTCTGTAGTGAAGTGTCCCCTCCCAGTTCCGCCGGCTTTTTCAGGTGAGCATAGCCGGAATCCACCTCGACCGCGTCGCCACAATGAGCACATGCCCTCTTCTGCCGTATAAAGGCCTTGTCTTTAATATCCTGTGCAAATTCCCTGGGGCTCATTATCTCAGGTCCTGTATCCTATGCAATTCCTGTTTGACCAATTTAAGCACAACCGTCAGCCTATTTCAAGCCGTCCGTCCGATCTCGCTTTCCACAGCCCGGATGATAGCCGGTACCACCGATTTTATAACGGGTGAAAGCTCAAGACCGGGGGAAACATCGGCTGGCTCGATGCCGATGATAGTCACTTGCGGTGGCTGCTGCCCCAGCTTCTTCATCAGCTTCAGGCTGTCGAGCACGCCCATACCGTGCAGCGAGGCAGCCGGCCCATCGGCTATGTTCTCTTCCTGCAGATTAAGACGATAGATGTCACCCGGCCGGCCGCTGCCCCGTAGCGCGTCCACTATGATTAATCTGGCAACGTCGTCATCCAGCAGGCTAAAAAGATCGGGGAAGGTGCCACCGTCCACGATGCGTATTCCACTGTATTTATCAAAGCCCTGCATCTCCATTGCGATGCGGACACCGACGCCGTCATCGCGGCAGAGCAGGTTGCCGATTCCCAAAATCATAATGCCCGGCTTATTCATATATTGCTCAGCAGATACGCGGCAGCAGCTCGCCGACAGGCATATCAACAATACGAGATGAACCTATCCTGGTCTTCATTACCACCCTTCCCCTGTGCCCGGCCGTCACTTCGCCGATGACAGCAGCTTGCCGGGCGTATTTATTTCCCCGCATGGCTGATAGAACCCTGGCGGCATCGCCTTCAGCTACCACAGCCACCAGCTTACCCTCGTTGGCGATATACAGGGGATCAAGCCCCAGCAATTCGCAGGACCCGCGCACGCCGTCATGCACCGGTATTCTATCCTCTTCTATGACAATGCCTACGTTCGACTGACTGGCAAATTCATTGAGCGTGGAAGCCAGCCCGCCTCTGGTGGGGTCACGAAGGCTGTGAATATTGCTGCTGACAGCCATCATTGCCGCTACCAGGTGGTTAAGAGGGGCGCAGTCGCTGGACAGTGGGAGCGAGAAATGCAACCCCTCGCGCTGGCTCATCACGGCCATCCCATGTTCGCCGATGCCTCCGCTCAAGATTATTTTATCGCCGGGCCTGGCGTTGGAGCCAGAAATATTTTCCCCGCCTGCGATCGTGCCGAGTCCCGCCGTGTTAATGAAAAGGCGATCAGCCTTGCCGCGGTCCACCACTTTGGTATCACCGGTCACGACCAGGACACCGGCCTCAACGATAGCCTCCCTCACTGACTCCATAATGCGACGAAGATCGTCGATGTCCAGCCCCTCTTCGATTATGAGGGCCAGGCTGATGTAAAGTGGTTTAGCCCCGCTCATGGATATGTCGTTGACTGTGCCGCAGACGGCCAGCCTGCCGATATCCCCTCCCGGGAAGAAGATGGGATTGACCACATAACTGTCGGTTGTGAATGCCAGTCGGCCTGACAGGTCCAGCACTGCTGAATCATCCATATGTGCAAGTACCGGGTTCATAACAACCGGCGCCAGCACCTTTGAAATGAGGTCGTGGCTGAGCCTGCTTCCGCTTCCGTGTGCCAGCAATATTTTTTCACCCATTGTATGCTCCATATTGATAGAAGGCGGCGCAGCTTCCTTCCGACGATACCATGCAGGGTCCCACCGGGTTTTCCGGTGTGCAGACTTTGCCGAACAGCGCGCAGTCAGATGGCTTGATTACGCCGCGCAGTATTTCCCCGCAGCGGCAGCCGGCGTGTTCCCTGGTCTGAGGCAGTTTGGCCTCGAAATTCAGGTCGGCATCGTACCGGGCGTACCTGTTTTTTAGCAGCAACCCGCTGCTCGGGATATCTCCGATGCCCCTCCAGCAGGTTGCGGCTGTATCGAAAACACCGTACATCAGCTCCAGTGCCTTCGTGTTACCCTCAGGTCTGACACAGCGGGTATATGCGATCTCGACATGCGCGACGCCGTGCTCGACCTGCTGGATCAACATCTCGACCGCCTGCAGAATGTCCACCGGCTCAAAGCCTGCAACAACGCAGGCCACCCCGTAATCCCGCGCATAGGCCTCATAAGGCCGCGTTCCGATGATAGCGCTGACATGGCCCGGGCAGATAATGCCATTGAGACGGGTCTCGCCCAGGTCGAGCAGGGCTTGCATGGCAGGGGGAGTCAGCTTGAGCCGGCAGAGAATTGAGAAATTGTCTATCTTCTCTTTTTCCGCCTGCAAAATAGCGGCGGCTATGGTGGGCGCCGTAGTCTCGAATCCTACCCCCAGGAAGATCACCTTTCTATCGGGATTATCACGTGCCGCCTGCAGAGCGTCCTGCGTGGAGTAAACGATGCGGATGTCGCCACCGGCAGCACGAGCTTGCTGAAGGCTGGAATAGCTGCCCGGTACCTTGAGCATGTCGCCAAAGGTGGTAATGATTACCCCGGGCAGGCTGGCCAGTGCTATGGCCTTGTCGATATCACGGTTGGCGGTGACACACACAGGGCAGCCCGGCCCGGAAAGCGTCTCGATATGCGGCGGCAGGAGCTGCCGTATGCCGTTAAGCATGATGGCCACAGTGTGCCCGCCACAGAACTCCATCAGCCGTGCCGGTCTGGTGGAGATAGCGGCAATCTTATCGGCCAGTTTGCGGATCAGGCCAGCATCGCGGTACTCATCAATGTATTTCATCAGGCAACAATTCTACTTGAACAGGATCGGAACGTACAAACCCGTCCTTGGCCCACCCGTACAGCCGATTTATTGATGTTATGCGGCTTAACGCCAGTCGGCCAACCCGGAATCAGTGCACTCGCTACGTGTAATACGGGTCTGATTGCTGCCGTCGGCGTTCATGATATATATTTCACCGTTGTCGTTTGTGCAGTCGCGCTTGGAATAGAAAACAATCTTGCTGCCGTCCGGGGACCATGCAGGATATTTGTTGTCAATCAGGCCGCTCGTTAGGCGTGTGCGGCCGCTGCCGTCCGGGTAAATTACAAAGACCTCGAAATTGCCGTTCTCGTTGGATTGGAAGGCGATTCTGTTGCCGTCGGGCGACCATACGGGGTAAGTGTCGACCTGGGCGCTGTTCGTGATCCTCGTCTGGTTAGTTCCGTCGGCATGCATTATATATATCTCGGCGTTGCCGTCACGGTCGCTCTGGAAGGCTATTCTATTTCCGTCGGGTGACCAGCTGGGGGCCGCATCGTTAAAGGAGTTGTTGGTCAGGCGTGTCTGGTCACTTCCGTCGCCGTTCATTACGTATATCTGCTCGTTGCCGTCGCGGTCGGATGAAAAGGCGATCTTCTTACTATCGGGTGACCAGGCCGGGAAGGCATTGTTCGCGTCATTAATGGTCAGGCGTACCTGGTTGTTCCCATCCGAATTGATTGAATATATCTGAAAGTAGCCATCCATGTCGGTGAAGAAGGCAATTGCCTTGCCGTCGGGAGACCAACGGGGGAATCGCTCGCCACCGGTCTTGTTTTTGGACAGCCGTTGCCAGTTGCTGCCGTCGATATTGCACGTGTACATCTGCGGACCCTCGTCATCATTGGTACCCGAGATAAAGACCAGCATATTCAAGTTGACTGGTGGCCTGGCTGCCTCAGTTTCCCCCACCGGTGACCCGGTCTCAGGGGTGATGTTGTCCGCCGGAATGGTTGCAACAGGCGTCTGATCTGATATATCTGGGGGTGCCTGGGCAGGAGCGGTTGCCGGCGCTGCGGAGCAGGCCAGCCAGGTTGTGCTTAGGGATACTATGATCAAAGCTGATACTGTTAATAGCTTGTTGAATCTCATTGTATTTCCTCCTCAAGGTTTCAGGGCTGGTTGTCCCCGGGTAGTGTTGTAGCCACCAGTGTCAGATAACATTGCCTTCAGCGGCAACCAGGCGCTCGAGAAGATCTAGTGTTTCCTTCGCCTCCGCTTCGTCGAGCACGTTGATGGCATATCCCGTGTGCAGCAGCACGTAATCGCCTATCCGGGCTTCAGGTGTGAGAGCGATGCTAACCCTCCGGCCGACGCCGCCGATATCGACATCGGCCTGGTCGCCTGCAATAAAGGTTATTTTGACCGGGACTGCGAGGCACATTTGGTAAAAGTATAACCCAAGGTCAGGGGGCTAACAAATCTGACTTGCCAGCAGAGCCACAAAAACCGGATAATATCAGGTTTGATTATCAAGCCAACAAAAGGAGGTAACATGCCCGAAGCACTATCAGGAGTCCGCGTGGTGGACTTCAGCCGCATGTATGCGGGCCCCTATTGTTCGATGATCCTGAGGGAGTTGGGTGCGGAGGTCATTAAGATAGAGTTCAGGGAGAGTGGGGATGCCTGCAGGACAATCCCACCGATAACAGAGGGTGGCGAGGGATATGTATTTTCAATCCTTAACCGTGGCAAGAAGAGCATAACACTGGAACTGAGGGAGAAAGAGGGGCAGGAGATAGCACGCGGGCTGATAAAGCAGAGCGATATATTGCTCGAGAATTTCACACCTGGAGTGATGGACAGGCTGGGACTTGGATACGATAAGGTAAGTAACCTGAACCCGCGTCTGATTTATGCGTCTCTTTCCGGCTTTGGTCAGACCGGCCCCAATGCCAGCCGGGCAGCCTATGATACGGTAGCACAGGCCATGGGCGGGCTGATGAGCGTTACCGGATTCCCCGAAAATCCGCCCACGAAGTGCGGGCCTGCTATCGCCGACCTATCAGGTGGTGCCAACACGGTAATCGCTATACTGGCAGCCCTGCAACATCGTAATTCCAGCGGCCAGGGCCAGCGGGTGGACGTATCTCTTCAAGATTGTATATGGCTTATAACAGCGGTCGAGACCCTCGCCCCCTACGCGCTGAGCGGGCATTCAGCGGGAAGGATAGGCAATATGCATCCCAGCATTGTGCCGTGGAACAATTACCATGCTAAAGACGGCTATATTGTTCTTTGTATAGTGACCATAGGCCAGTGGCAAAAAATGGCGGAGGTTATAGGCAGGCCAGACCTTATCGAAAACCCCGATACGCTGCCTCTGGCTTCGCGTGTGCAGCGCAGGGAGGAGTTGGACTGCATCGTGGCTGACTGGGTTAAAGGCAGGACCGTGGCCGAGATACAGAGAATAATGGACGAGGCGTCATTACCGTGCGCGCCCGTGATGGATACCGGACAGCTTGTTAATGATCCCCATATACAGAGCCGCCGGATGGTGGTTGAAGTGGATCAGATGCTTTCAGGCCCGCTTAAGATGCCGGGCAGTGTATATAAGCTTTCCGCCACGCCCGGAAATCCGCTGATGCCTGCGCCGTTCCTGGGTGAGCACAACAGCGAAATCTACAAAGGCCTGCTCGGCTACAGTGAAGAGAAGGTTGAAGAGCTTATGGAGAGAGAGATTATATAGTCCTGTCATTCCTCCCTCTGCAGCAGTGACCTTCCGGCTATGACCGCCTGACCGAGCGAGACGCCCCCGTCATTGGCGGGCACGTTCCTGTGCGTGAGGACTTTGAACCCGCTCTGCCTGAGCAGCGACATAACATTGCTGAGTAATAACCGGTTCTGAAAGCAGCCCCCGCTCAATGCAACCGTGCTTATTCCGGACTGAGCTTTTATCTTGAGGCAGACATCCCGTGTCATGGCTGCCACCGTGTTGTGGAACCTCATACTGACAGTGGCGGCCCTGCATCCTCTGAGGATGTCATCCGCCACCCCGGCCACCAGTTCGTGTAAGAGGATTATCGAATAGCTCTGATCACCCGTTATGGAGAAGGGATAGAGGCCTTTTTCGTCTGTTGCGTAGTATGCCTGCATCTCCATCTCGATGGCAGCCTGTGCCTCATAGTCGATAGTGGCGCGGATACCGGCCATGGCTGAAACGGCATCGAAAAGCCTGCCCATACTGGAAGTCAACGGTGAATTGAGGCCCGCTGTCACCTGCTTGCTCACCAAATCTATCTCTTCCCTGTCAATGCCGTTAAGGAAGCCCAGCCTGCTGTCAAAAGCACTGTTGCCCAGCAGCACCAGCATATAGCCCAGTGCTGTGCGATACGGGTTTTTTATAGCTGCGGAGCCGCCCGGCAGCGGCAGATACTCGAGCTGACAGGCCCGTTTGAAATTCCTGTAATCCGCCACCATGAATTCCCCTCCCCAGATCTTACCGTCGGTCCCGTAGCCGGTGCCATCGAAGGCAACCCCGATCACCGCCTCGTCCACACCGTTATCGGCCAGACAGGACGCTATATGCGCATGATGATGCTGGACAGCAATAGTCTTCAGGTCGAGTTTTTCAGCTTCTTCGAGAGCATATTTGGTGGGAAGGTACTCGGGGTGCATGTCGTGAGCTATAGCCTCCGGACGTATGCGGAAAAGCTGCTTGTAGAGCTCTACCGTCCGGACGTAGTGATCGAGGGTCTCGATGTTCTCCATATCGCCGATGTGCTGGCTGACGAAAGCGTGGTTATCACGGGTCAGACAGAACGTGTTCTTCTCCTCGGCCCCGCAGGCAAGTATATGAGGCGCATCGAAAGTCAAATGAATTGGATACGGGGCATAGCCCCTGGCCCGGCGTATCAGTTGCGGGCTATTGTCCACAACCACTGCTACACTGTCATCATAGGTAGAGTGGATGTCACGGTTATGTGACATAAAATAGTCGGCGATCCCGCCCAGTCTTCGCATGGCCTCGCTGTTCTGGCCGGCGATCGGCTCCTCGCTGATGTTGCCGCTGGTCATGACCAGCGGCAGGGCGCTTTCCTTCATAATCAAGTGGTGCAGGGGTGTATAAGGGAGCATCACGCCGAGGTATTGCAGACCAGGCACTACCTCCCTGCATATGCCGGAGCCGCTCTTCCATGGCAGCAGCACGATGGGGGCCTGCGGCGATAGGAGCAGCCTTTCCTCTTGTGGTGTTAAAATGCAGTGTTTTTTAATATCTGTAATATCTTTGAGCATGATAGCGAATGGCTTGGAAGGGCGACGCTTGCGAAGGCGCAAAAGGGCCACAGCCTCGCTATTTTCAGCATTACAGGCCAGCAGGAATCCGCCCAGTCCCTTTATGGCTACAATCCTGCCTTCCCTGAGCAAATCCGCTGTTTTCTTGATGATGTCCCGGCAGTCAACCACGTTTCCCTTATTGTCCGTCAAATGGAGCTGCGGTCCGCATACCGGGCAGGCATTAGGCTGGGCATGGAAGCGGCGGTCCAATGGGTCTTCGTATTCCCGCTGACAATCCCGGCACATTTTGAAGACGGACATAGTAGTGAGAGGCCGGTCGTACGGAATATCTTCGATGATGGTGAAGCGCGGTCCGCAATTAGTACAGTTGGTGAAAGGATAATGCCAGCGGCGGTTGCCCTGGGTGAAAACGTCGTCAAAACAGGAGCTGCAGGTGGCGATATCGGGCGAGACGAGCTGATATTTGCCCGGCTGCGCCTCACTTTTGCGGATTTCGAAGCTTTTATAGCCTGCCGCCGGGTGAAAGCTTACGTTAATGCCTTCTATGCGTGCCAGCGGGGGGGCCTGCTTTTCGATAGCGGATACAAAAGAATCCAGTAATTCCCTTTCACCATCCACCTCTATTTTCACATCTTCCGATGTGTTGCAAACCCAGCCGTTCAGCCTGTATTTCTTTGCCAGTCCATATATGAAAGGACGAAAGCCAACACCCTGCACCACTCCCCTGGCGCTGATGCGGGCAAGCATGATCTTATCGCCGGATGTCATAGGATCAAGCTGAATTGTACTTCAAGAGCCGAGGGCAGGCAAGGACAGTCGTCGGCAGATGCGCATCGGAGGGATTCTGCATCTTGACGGCAGGGTTTATAATAGGACGGTTATGCAATTTGCTGCAAATTAAAATAACTAATCAGGGAGGGGCGGTCAATGGAACAGCAGTACAAGGTTTACCGGTACAGGTGGGTGGTGCTGGCCATCTACATGTACGTTTCAGCGCTGACACAGCTTTACTGGTTGAACTTTGCGGCTATCGATACCTACATCGAAGACATGCTGCATATACCCGCCAGCAGCGCTCAGTGGTTGACGCTGGTCTTTCCTCTCATCCAGGTTATCCTCACTATACCTGCCGGCATAATCATAGATAAAATCGGATTTAAGTGGGGTGTGGGCATCGGGGCCATCCTCACAGGCGTTTTCTCGCTGTTTAGATTGGTGGGGCCGGATTCGTTTGATATCCTGCTTATTTCACAGATAGGGATCTCTCTGGGACAGCCCTTTGTTTTGAACGGGGTAACCAAGCTGGCTTCAGTGTGGTTTGCTCCCAGAGAGGAGGGTACCGCGGTCGGCCTGGGCACACTGGCGCTTTTTATTGGAATGATGGTTGCGCTGGGAGCTACGCCGGCGATAGTTGAAGGAATTAGCTACACGTCCATGCTGTTGATTTACGGCATAGCCGGCATCCTTGGCGCTGTTGTGTTTGTCCTGGCCGTCAGGTCAAAACCGCTCACACCGTCACGGGCGGCAGCAGACGAAATTTCAACGGGGAGCTGGGGAGGTCTGGGCATTATCCTCAGGAACAGGAATTTTATCTTGCTGGGCTTTGTGGTATTCGTAGGACTGGGCTCTTTTAACGGCCTTGCCACCTGGCTGGAGAAAATACTGAACGAACTTCACAATATACCCATGTCCGAGGGCAGCACCATATCGGCCGCCATGATATTCGCCGGTATGATCGGCTGTATCGTGGTACCTATAATTTCGGATAAAGTCAGAAGACGCAAGCCGTTCGTGGTAATCGCAACCCTGATGGGTGCAATTTGCATAGTAGCCATGATACTCATCAGGGGCTATACGCCTAATCTGATCAATTGCATGCTATTGGGCTTTTTCCTTCTCTCGGCGTTTCCGGTCATTCTTACTATGTCAGCCGAGGTGACCGGACCCAAATATGCCGGCGTTTCAGTCGGATACCTGCAATTGCTGGGCAATCTGGCGGCAGTTATACTGGTGCCCTCTATGGAAGCGCTGGAATCCTCAACCGGCCAGTTCGTAGCTCCACTGGGTTTGCTAGCTCTGCTATTCGTGGGATCTTTCATCGTAGCTCTATTGATCAAGGATACGCACCCGCAGGCGTGAGCGACTGCTTCTAACAAGGAGACGCATAGCGCACGCTGCATGTTGATACCATACCCGGCAGGCGATCGGAACAGTGAAATAATTTCCTTGATCTGCGCAGTTACAGCTGCCGGGAAAGGAGATAGTCCTGTTTGCTAAACTTTATTGTGGGGGAAACGTTATTAATAACGTGAAACGGGTAAACAGGAGGCAATAAAGTGAAATCAAAGTGGTCATATCTGATAAGTATAGGTCTTGTGCTGCTGACCGGTCTGGCGGCCTGTTCGCAGCCGGCTTCCAGTGACATAGTGATCTCGGGCAAGCCAAGGGCAGCAGCCACATCGGGCGCAATTGACCTGACCGCGCTGGTGGATGGGAATAATGCATTCGCCTTTGAACTGTACAACGCGCTTAAAGGGGAACAGGGCAACCTTTTTTATTCACCGTATTCAATTTCACAGGCTCTGGCCATGACTTATGCCGGCGCCCGGGATACTACCGAAAAAGAGATGGCCGGAACGCTTCACTTCACATTGCCTCAGCATAGTCTGCATCCGGCCTTTAACAGCCTTGACCAGCAACTGCAAGCACGCGGCCAGGGGGCAAAGGGCAAGGACGGCAAGGGGTTCCGCCTCAATATCGTCAATGCTATCTGGGGTCAGGCGGGATACAACTTCCTGGCCGAATATTTGGATCTGCTGGCACAGAATTACGGGGCGGGTCTGAGGACGCTGGATTTTCGCAATGCGCCCGAGCCCAGCCGCCAGACTATTAATAAATGGGTGGAAGACCAGACGGAACAGCGTATCAAAGGCCTTATTCCGTCAGGGGCCATCGACCAGATGACACGGCTGGTGCTGACCAACGCCATATATTTCAATGCAGCCTGGGCCAATAACTTCGAAAAGAGCATGACCCAGCCGGCGCCCTTCCACCTGCTGCAAGGGCAAACCGTGGATGTGCCAATGATGAGGCAGACAGAGCGGCTGGGATACGCGGCCGGCGAAGGCTACCAGGCCGTGTCGCTGCCCTACGATGGCCGCGAGCTCGATATGGTGGTGCTGCTGCCGGATGAGGGCATGTTTGCTGAATTCGAGAAATCCCTGGACGCCGACACGGCCGGCTCGATTATAAAGGCCATGGTGCCCGGACAGATTGCGCTCAGCCTGCCTCGCTTTAAGTTCGAATCCGCGTTCAGCCTGGGCGATTTATTAGCCGGCATGGGGATGCCCACGGCATTCTCCAGCCAGGCCAATTTCTCCGGCATGACGGGCAATCTCGAGCTCTCGATATCCGAAGTTATTCATAAGGCTTTTGTGGGTGTGGACGAGGCCGGGACAGAGGCGGCGGCGGCTACGGCCGTGATTATGCGTGCCACAGCAATGCCGGCCACGCCCCTGACGGTGACTGTTGACCGGCCTTTCATTTTCCTCATCCGGGATATCCAGACAGGGTCGGTTATTTTTGTGGGAAGGGTGATCAACCCGCTTGAGTAGCTGATCCACCCGTCTTGTCAACTCCGAAGGTCAGTTGGATATAACGTGGTTGCCGTGGCCCTCAGGCATGTAGTATATTATGCAGGTCAGGCTGTTCATTGATTGAAAGCGGAGGTGTATAGTATATGAAGGCAGCAACAGCATTTTCACGCATCATCCAGGTTTCCATATCCTTAGTAATAATCATTGGCCTGCTTGCCTGCGCTGCTCCCAAACCGGCGTTTGAATATGAATCGAGCGCATCTCTCAGGCAACAGTTGGAGCAGGCCCCGGCCTACCCTGAGGTCAGCTTTATCGTCTTCAGCGACCCGCATATCTACGACCTTGAGTTGGGAGCAACGGGTAAGGCGTTCCAGGCTTACCTGGACAAAGACCGCAAGCTCTTAATGGAGAGCCCTGAGATAATGGAATTTGCTATTAACTCGATCAAGGATATCAAGGCCGACATCGTTCTGGTGTCGGGGGATCTGACCAAGGATGGAGAGAAATCTTCCCACGAGGTGTTCGCCGCCTACCTCGCGCAATTGAAAGCGGCCGGCAAGAAGGTGTTCGTGATACCTGGGAACCATGATATATTGAATGGCCTCTCAGAGAAATATGTTGGTGAAAATGTGCAGCGTGTGCCGAATATTACCGCGGATCAGTTCGCTCAGATTTATGCTGAGTATGGCTTCAAGGATGCGTTGCAGCGCGACCCGGACTCCCTCAGCTACGTGACTGAGCTCCAACCCGGCTTGTGGCTGCTGGCGCTGGATTCCTGCATTTACAGGGAGAACATCGAGGACGAACAGTCGGTAACGGACGGCAAATTCAGCGCCCGGACGCTTGCCTGGATCGAGAAAATGCTCGGGCAGGCGGCCAAGGAGAACAAGGCTGTAATAGTGATGATGCACCACGGCATCATGGAGCATTACCCGGGCCAGCAGAAGAACTATGGCGAGTATATAGTAGACGACTATGAGGAAGTAGCTAAACTGTTTGCCAATTACAATGCGCGCATGGTTTTCACCGGACACTATCATGCTCAGGATATCACCGAGAAAAAATACGATAACGGCAAGTTTGTGTTCGATATCGAGACCGGCTCACTGGTCACTTATCCCTGCCCATTCAGGGTGATAACCATCGGCAAAGACCAGATGGCAACGATCAGGCCGGAGTTCGTAACGTCCATCAAGTCACATCCCACAGATTTCCCTGTGTACGCAAAGCAGTACCTGATGGATGGCATAGCAGGCATAGCTACCAATACGCTGCAGGGCTATAAGATCGAACGTCCCGAAGCGGAGAAGATAGCCAAAGAAATTGCGGTCGGTTTTGGAGCGCATTACGGTGGCGACGAACAATTGGAGGCCGGTCAGGTAATGGTTACGGAAACAGGTTTAAGCCCGCTGGCCTGGCTGGTTATACAATACCGCAAGGACCTTATCCTCGGCCTCTGGAAGGACCTGCCACCACCGGATAACGAGGTGACGCTGAACCTCAAGGATGGCAGCTGGAAATAACAGGTTATAGCTGACTATTATTAACTGTGGCAGATAGCCCGCGCCGGCTTAGTTTTTGTCGGGAGGTATCAGAATGGACGAGCAGAAGATCTGGTTCCTCGTGATAAACGTGCTGGGAGGCTTTGCGGTCATAGCCAGCTATATTGCAGGCCTGGTCAGTCATCCCAATACGGAGGAGTTGCTCTGGGGACGCATTACTCACTCCCTCAAGTCACTTTACCTGGTGAGCATGCCGCTGGCCGCCGTAAGCTACCTGCTGTTCCTTTACTTTATCCTTTTCCATCTCGATGCCGGGACTGTCCTTATCTGGGGTTTCGACGGTTTTCTGGTGCTCGACATAATATTCATGACCATACTGGTTTTCTCGGCCTTCTGGATGCCGCTGACATACAGGCTGATTGATACACAGTGGCACGGTTGGTGGATTTATATACGCATGGTGCTTTTCTTCGTCGGCCTGTCCTCGCTGGCCTTGTTGTGTGCTTTACTGATGATCAATCAGAGGGAGCCGACCTGGAGCTACTGGCTGGCAGTGTCCGGCGCGGTTGTCTTTTTTATTCAGACAGGTATCATGGACGCCTTCATCTGGCCCGCATTTTTCCCGTATAAATAAGCCGGACTGAAAGTTTTTACGAAAACCGTTAAAATATGCTTTGAACCCGGCGCTCTGCGGCCAGCAAATCTACTCCGGATTCGATAGGAGATACTATGTGGCGTAAAAGATGGCGCGAACAAGCCCTGTCACAGATCGATCAACCCTGGGACCTGGTCATTATTGGAGGCGGCATTACGGGAGCCGGTGTTCTCTGCCAGGCCGCCTCTGCAGGGCTTAAAGCGGTGCTGGTGGAAGGCGGTGATTTCGCATCAGGCACCTCCAGCCGCTCATCAAAGCTAATACACGGCGGGCTGCGCTACATCCTCAACAAGCAGTACAAGGTCACGCAGGAGTCGGTTCGGGAGAGGGAGTGGCTGCTCAGAGAAGCCCGCAACCTGGTGACCAAATTGGGCTTCATATTTCCTAACTTCGAGCGCTACCACGTCAGGACCGATCAGATCGGTAAATTAATTGCTATCTATGACCTGCTGGCGCCCAAGTGGGACCATCGCGCCTACAGCAGGGAAAAGATACTCAGGGAATACCCCATCCTCAAATCTGAGGGTCTGCTGGGCGGCTACCTGTACTACGATGCTGCCATGGACGACAGCCGCATCGTTTTGCGCGTGCTCAAGGAGGCTGTCAGGGCAGGCGGCACCGCCATCAACTATCTGAGGGTTGAAAAGCTTCTGGTCGACGTTAGCGGCCAGGCGCGTGGAGTGGCTCTTAAAGACACTTCGTCGCCGGACGGCGTGACTTACGAGGTCAATGCGGATGCGATTGTCAATGCATCAGGTCCCTGGGCCGATCAATTGCGCGAACAGGTTGGCCGGCCTGCCCGGCTGCGCAGGCTTCGCGGCAGCCACCTCATCTTTCAACGTGAGAAGCTGCCTATGAAGGATGCCCTCACGCTATTGCATCCCAGGGACAATCGCGCGATGTTCGTTATACCCTGGGAGGGTGCTACCATGATCGGCACTACCGATATTGATCATGATCCAGCGCTGGACGCAGGCCACAGTGAGCCGTTCGCCAGTCAGGACGAGATTGGGTACATCTTGGATGCCTCGGCCTTTCTCTTCCCCGGTCTGGGATTGACCCGGGGCGACGTGATCTCATCATTCTCAGGTTTACGCCCCATCATCAAAAGTGGCGCCGATACACCCGGTCAGGAATCGCGTGCGCATGCTCTCTGGGAGGAGAACGGCCTTATCACTATCACGGGAGGCAAGTACACCACCTTCCGCATTATGTCACGCCAGACACTGTCAGCCGTGCTTAAGAAGCTGGGCAGGATGCCTGTGCTAAAAAACAGACGCATTTTCCCCAGGTTGCCCTCCGTGAGTGCGCCCAATATAGATTCTGTTACACTGGCTTACCTGCTGGGGCGGCATGGCAGGGATACGGCTGAGCTGATAAAGACGGCGGGTGCGGGGGAGCTTGAGCGCATCGGCAGTTTGCCTAACGTGTGGGCGGAGTTGCGCTGGGCGGCGCGTGTGGAGGCTGTGGTGCATCTGTCTGACCTGCTACTGAGGAGGGTCAGGATAGGGATGCTGCTGCCCGGCGGCGCCGAAAACCAGCTCGCGCGCGTGCGCAAAGCGGTACAGGCTGAGCTTGGCTGGAGCGACGATAAGTGGCAGCAGGAATCCACCGCCTATCTTGATACGTGGCGGACATATTACAGCCCCAGCCCGGGTTGAAACCGTTCAATAACGCTCGGCATCATTTCATTTTAATATTGCTAATTAAGAGGAGGAGCACATGTCGCATAAAGACCAGTTTTGCCCGCAGTGGTGCGAAAAAGAAGCCCCTGTCGGCTCGTTCCGCAGCCTTATCAAGTACGGCGACCCACGGGGGTTCAAACATCCTAATCCCGGCATGTATCATCTGCTCAAGGAAACCTTCGGCATGTCGGACGATGAATTCAAGCGGCCAAGCCTGTGTATGGAGGAGTTGAATATCGACATGCCTCCGAAGCTGCCGTCTGCACAGATGGAGGCCTTAAAAAATATTGTAGGCGCAGATAATTTCTTTACGGATACTTATAACCGGACGCGCACATCTTACGGAGCGGCAATTATCGATGTGCTGCGCCTGCGCAATCATATAATTGAGAACCTGCCTGACGTAGTGCTCTGCCCGCGAGACCGCAGGGATGTCCAGGCCGTGGTCAGGTTCTGCAATGAAAACCGCATACCCTTGTACGTAGTTGGAGGCAATTCCAGCGTTACGCGGGGTAAGGAAGCCGTCAGGGGCGGCGTCTGCCTGGATATGAATGTCCATATGAATAAGGTCATCTCCATCAACGAGAACAACCAGACGGTAACGGTAGAGGCCGGCATCATGGGCCCGGAGCTGGAGAAGATATTGAACGATGCCCCCGCAACACTTAAAGCTAAGAGACGTTATACGGTAGGGCATTTCCCGCAATCTTTCGAGCACTCCTGTGTTGGAGGTTGGGTGGTTACCCGCGGCGCTGGCCAGAATTCCACCTATTACGGCAAAATCGAAGACATGGTGATATCGCAGGAGTACATCACCCCCGTCGGCGATTTCAAGACACTGGATTTCCCGCGGTCTGCGACCGGCCCGGATTTCGACCAGATCATGATCGGCAGTGAGGGTACCTTCGGGGTGCTGACCAGCTGCACGCTGAGGCTGTGCCGCTATATGCCTGAGAACCGGCGCAGGTTCTCGTACCTGTTCAAGACATGGGAGAGCGCCCTTGATGCCTGCCGCGAGGTTATGCAGGGCGAATTCGGCTTCCCCTCGGTCTTCCGCAT
>Ga0268281_1000257_pt1 | contig 41988 bp, 38 predicted proteins | sample saktaG_10_FD_190134 | JGI IMG/M metagenome (GOLD analysis project Ga0268281, IMG submission 190134) | Saline water microbial communities from Sakinaw Lake, British Columbia, Canada - sak_2011_5_24_50m | ecosystem: Environmental > Aquatic > Non-marine Saline and Alkaline > Saline ...
GGAGGTGCAGAAAGAATTGACTGGGATGAAGATAGAGCTGGGGAAAAATTGAATAGAGATAAAATAATAATACAAAAATAGGGTAAGTTATATAGTAAATCAACTTTTTAACTTGCCCTGTTTTTGTGTTAAACTCTCCAGAGTTTTGTCCAAGGGTAACAGGGACAGCCCTATTACCCTAAATCTTGCTAACGGTAATAGGGGATCGTCAAACAAAGAACCGTCCCCTGTTTTAACGTCCCCTGTTTTATTACTGTTTTATGTTTTAATAATCTCTTAATAGTTATCCATTTACTAAATTTATTATTTCATCAGAATTTAAACCATTTAATCCTAATTTATCTACTGTCCTTCCTGATTCCCAAAAATCCATATTTAACATTGTTGAACCAATTTTTATAATAGAATCTATATTAGGTGTAGAAATACCTAATTGATGTCCTATCGACGCAATCGGAACTAAACTCATTGGAATGTCTTCAGTTAAATATCTATTATTTATTGCTGTCGGAGCTTTTACTCCTTTATAAGCTATATTATTTTGAATAGCTTGATATAATGAATCAGCTTTTACTTCGTAAGATTCTTTTAAAAACTCTATTGCAGATTGTGTTTTTACTTTAAGAGCTTTCGCAACTTCTAATCTTTCTTTATCAATATTCTCTAAAACAGTAGCGACTACGGGAGTTATTCCTTCATGATAATAATCAAACTTTTCTCCAGATTCAATCCTTGCACTGTTTAAAATGGTTGGCGCAGGATGAAAAATTGCCCCAATATTATTTAAGCTAGTCTCTAATACATTTACTGCTGGAACAAATTGAGGATAAGCTTTATTTAATACTTTTATAAGTCTCTCTATGTTTTTTGCTGGAAATGAAGCAACAGAAAGTGATTTTTTTACACCATAGATTACGGCTTTTGTAGGACTAATTTTCCTACAAGCATAAATCAAAGTCTGTGCTTCTCCTATAATGGGTTTATTTTTTATTTTTTCTTCTATTAATATTTTACTGAACTCAAGTGCTCCTCCCGTTCTGCCTGGATTCAATATCACTACTTGATTATCCTTTAAATAAGGTGCACAATCTCTGGCTATTTTTGCATGTGCATTAGCAGGGGTTACAATCATTATAAGGTCAGCACCGTTAATAGCCAATTTGATATCATTAGTTACTTTATCCAAGATAGCAAAACCTTTTTCCTCTACACCTTCTAATTCTATCCCTCTTTTTTTAATAATTGGTTCTAATTCTTCTTGAAATATACTATATAAATTGACCTTGTGTCCCTTAAAAGCTAAATGTGAAGCAATTGCTAATCCGCCATTACCTGCCCCAATTATTGTTATTTTCATGTAATTATTTCTCCTATCTTTTTTCTCTTGTTTTTAAGTATCATAAATGCAACAACGGTTCCCATTCCGGCAAGACCCAGCAAATCGCTTGTAAAATTAGGCACAATTAGGCACAATGAAGACAAGGCTAAAATTATGCGTGTTTGAATGTTTATATTTTCTATAACAAAGTACCCTTCCAAACTTCCTGCAAAACTTAATATTCCCAACACAGAAGTAATCAATATCCAAATAACTTCTCCAATAGAAGTATCAATTAATAACAACGAAGGGGATAAAGCAAATATATAAGGCATTATAAAAGCAGCCAAGGCAAGCTTTAATCCTGTGAATGCTGTTTTCACTCCATCTGCTTTAGCAATCGATGCCGCTAGATAAGAGCTTAGGGCAACTGGGGGAGTAAGAGCAGCAAAAACACCAAAATAAAATATGAAAAGATGTGCTGCAATAGGAATAACTCCCATCTTTACTAAAGCCGGAGCTACTAATGTTGCTAAAATTACATATAAAGCAGTAGTAGGCATTCCCATTCCAAATATTATACAGGCAATCATAGTTAAAAATAAGCCCAAAATAAGGTTTCCAGAAGATAAATCAACAATTAAGCTGGCAAATTTCAAGCCTAAGCCAGTTAACGTGACGACTCCTACTATAATACCCGCTGTAGCACAAGCAGCTATTATGCTTAACGCATTAGTCGCGCCTTTTTCAAACGCTATAAGCAATTTTTTTGGTGTTAATCTTGTTTCTTTACTAATCATACTTATTATAATAGTAACTACAATCGCATAAAAAGAAGCTTTAATAGGACTATATCCTGCAATTAAGAAATAGATTATCGCTATAGGAGGAAGTATTAAATGTCCACCTCTTTTTAATATCGGTATTAATTTAGGTAACTTTTCTTTAGGTACTCCGGTTATCCCTAATTTACCTGCCCTAAAATCCACCATAACTCCCACTGCAAGAAAATATAATAATGCTGGAAGTGCAGCATAAATTATTAATTTACCATAAGAAATCCCAAGCATTTCCGCCATTATAAAGGCAGCAGCCCCCATAACCGGAGGAGCAATCTGTCCACCTGCCGAAGCAGCTGCTTCGACTCCACCTGCAAACTCAGGAGGATATCCCACTTTTTTCATTAAAGGTATGGTAAAAGTTCCTGTTCCAATAACATTAGCAAAAGAACTTCCTGAGATCATTCCCATCAAACCGCTGGATAAAACTGCAGCCTTAGCAGGTCCTCCTCGAGATTTACCAGTTAAAGCAAAAGCAAAATCTATAAAAAACTTTGATCCTCCTGTTGCCTCTAATAAAGCTCCAAATAAAACAAAAGTATAAACAAAGGTAGAGGATACATAGATAGCTACTCCGTATAATCCTTGATTTGTTAAATACATATGGTCAATAATTCTTTTTAATTTATAACCTTTATGGGCTAGTCCCGCGGGCATATAAGGACCAAAATAAGCATATAACAAAAATACTAAAGCAACTATTACCATTGGCCAACCCATAACCCTGCGGGTTGCTTCTAAAACTAAAACTATTGCAATAAACCCCATTACCAAATCTAAAAAAATAGGATCACCAGCTCTATATATTAAATGCATATATTCTATAAATAAATACAAACCAATTGATATGCTTAATAATACTAACAAATAATCAATTATCGAAATTTTTTTAGTTTGTAATTTAGACCGAGGATATAGTAAAAAAGTTAACACTAATGCAAAAGAAAGATGAATAGCCCTATGTTGCATTGCGGGTAACATCCTAAATCCTGCAGAATAAAATTGGAAAACAGACATTGCAACAGCTATTATAGTAACTATCAGTGCGCCTTTCCCTATTAATCTTCTTCTTCTGCTAAATGGTTGATCATCATTCTGGTTGTTCTTGTTAACTAATTCTTCTTCAGCCATCTTCAATCTCCTTAATCATTTTTTCCTTAAAAGAAAACAAATCCTACTTATTATCGAAATTTTTTTACTATTGATTTCCAACGCATCACTATCATCAACTAAAAATCTTAAATCATACGCTCTGCCCCTTAATATTAATTCCGACTTTGAAATATAACTTACCCGGAATATAAAACTAGGTATTTTTCTATCTATATTTTCAATAACCATCTCACCATTTTGATAACTAAAATCACCTTCTGGGGTGCTTGGCATTCCCCAACCCAAGTCTTTCACAATTGTTTTAGTAAGTAATATATTATGGTTTTTATCTATTTTAAAAAATTCTAATACCGGAGTTAATTGAACAGAATGACTTATTTTGGTTGCAAAAGTGTATCCCGGAAATATTTTCTCTTGGAATAATATCTCATTTTTGTTAATATTTTTAATTTCTAAAACACGCACATTTGGAATATTAAGGATAATAAAAAATAAAATAAATAATGTTACTATAAAAAATAATTTCGATTTATAATTACTTCTCAGTATAATCATCTTCCTAACTTTAAAAGTAAGGCTTTCTTTTCAATAAAGAAAGCCTTACTTTCTCTGCTGTATTTTTTAAAAAAACTATGCTTTATTTTATGCTAGTTATTTCAGAAGACCCACTTCTTTGTAATATTTTTCGGCACCTGGGTGTAAAGGTATACTCATCCCATTTAGTGCAGTCTCTAACTTGATATTTTTACCTTGCGCATGAGTTTCTGCAAGAATATCTAAATGTTCAAAGATTGCCTTAGTTACTTCATAAACAACATCTTCACTTATATCTTCGCGAACAGATAGAAGAGCAGGAGAGGCAACAGTAAATACATCCTCATTAACACCATTATATAGACCAGCTGTAATGATATTACTTCCTAAAAATGGATAATCTTTTGAATATTTTTCATATATCTCTTTATCAATCGGTATCAAAGAAATATCCATTGAAGCAGCGGCATCTATTACTGCAGCAGTAGGGACCCCTGCACCAACAATTGCACAGTCTACAGTTCTATCTTTTAAAGTTGTAACTCCTTCAGCAAAAGATAAAAACTCCGGCGTAAGATCATCATATGTAATTCCATACATATTTAATACTAAGTTTGCGGTTCGTTCAGTTCCGCTACCAGGCGCCCCGACTACAACCCTTTTTCCTTTTAAATCACTAAAGCTTTTTATGCCAGAATCTTTTCTCACAATAAATTGGAATGTTTCAGGATATAAAGCTGTGATACCTCTTATATTGTTTACGGATTCATTAAATGGGTCCTCTCCAGAAAAGGCGGCAAAAGTAGTATTAGATGCTCCCATTAAAAAATCTACTTCACCTTGTCCTGCCATCTTTAAATTTGCAACAGAAGCTCCTGTGCTCTCAGCAGTTAATTCTACCCCTGGAACAAATTTAGTAATTATATTTGCTATAGCTCCACCAATAGGATAATATGTTCCCGCAACTCCACCTGTTGCTAAACTAAATCTTTCTACACCAGCAGCAAAAATATTTGAGCAACTTAGGATTAAGATCAAAACCAATACTAATGTTACGATTTCTATTTTTTTAAATTTCATTCTAATTTTTTCTCCTTTTAATTTAAATATTTTACTTGTAATCAGATTCTTATTCACATTAATTTTCTTCTAATAAACCTCCTCCTTTTTTAGATTTTTTTAAAGATATGTCCTCTCACTTACCTGGCCTTAAACATATTTATTAATACTAATTTCTAAATTTAGGAAAATTACCAAGTAAAGGGCTCTTGCCATAGATCAAATTTTGTTCCTATACCATTTTTTATTGCTTCTCTATATATTCTTGAAGCAACCATGACATCCTCAGCTCCCATTCCAATTGGAGAAAATAATATTCTTTCTTTCTTATTTTCTCTTCCTGGTTTCTTTTTAATTATTATTTCTCCTATGGTTGAATGGAGATTTTCTTTTTTAAACTTTCCATCTTTATACATATGAGCGATAGTAAATATGCCACGATGTAGTACTTCTTCCCAATTATCTACTACAAATTTATCAAAATTTAATATGGCTTCTGCTTCGCATTCATTTCCTCCAACTTGCGAGTAAAAGACTCCTTCTTTAAACCAATCTTCTTTTATAACTGGATTTACAGAAGTAGTAGCAGTTACAACTATATCTGCATTTTCTATGGTTTTCTGTATAGTATCTCCTACTGCAATATTTAATTTTAATTTTTCACTCATATCTTTAGCCCAAATAAATGCTCTTTGTTTATCTTTGTCATAAATAATTACTTTTTTTAAACCCTCTAAAACTTCATTTAAAGCCATAAGTTGAGTCCTATTTTGCACTCCTGCTCCAATAAGTCCTACAATCTCTGAATTACTTCGCGCTAAATACTTTGCTCCTACCCCTGTAACTGCCCCAGTCCGCATAGCACTGATAAGAGTTCCATCCATTACTGCTACGGGAAAAAGATTGTCGGGATCATTTAATATGGTTAATGCTGAAGCTCGGGGAAGATTATATTTTGAAGGATTCAAAGGAGCACTACCAATCCATTTGATTCCAGGCATATTTACATCTCCCCCAACATAAGCAGGCATACAGTTTATACGTCCTTTTGTCTCTTCTGATTTAACATCTCCCCACCTTAGCACCGTTTTACTTGGGAAAATTACTTCTCCCGTTGCTTCTAAAGAAAAAAATTTTTCAATGTCTGGTAAAATCTTCGACATGTCAAATCCACCACACTTAATTACCTCTTCTTGATTTAAAAATAACAAAGAAACTTTTTGCATATCTTGTGCTCTCCTTCCTACTTATTATATTTGTAATATAAAAAACTATTTTGACTCAATTATTCAGAATAAAAAACATCATATTCCTTAAAATACTTCTCAACTTCTTTTAACCTTGTAATTGCATTCTTTCCCATTTTAAACGCAGTAAGAGCAAGTAAAAAATTTACTAAACTTAACGGCCCAACATAAGATCCTACATATCCCGCGGAGTTAACATTAACTGGTATCAAAAGATCACAAATTTCACTAAAGGGAGTTAATATATCATCTGCAAAAACTATCGTTTTTGCTCCCTTCTTTTTCGCAAATTCCATCATTTTTACTGTTTCTTTGGTGTATCTAGCAAAGCAAAAGCTAATTAAAATATCCCTCTTTGAAATTGATAATGTTTGATCAACTAAATTACAAATTTTATTGTCTAATATTTTTACATTATTATTTAATATTAAATTTAAAGAAAAACCAAAGAATGAAGCCAAAGAAGCAGAACTTCTTAAGCCTAATATATAAATATTCTTTGCCCTCAAAATATTATCTACTACATTAACTAAACTTGTAACATCTATATTTCTTTTAATATTTTTGATATTTTCCAAATCTATTTGAATAACACGACTATATAGAGACTCGTATTGGTTAATGTTCTTTATATTAGAATCCACATAAGAAGTCTCCATTTCATCAACAAATGTTGCCGAAGTAATCTTTCTTCTTATCATAGCTTGAATATCTGATTGCATTCCACCAAAACCATCATAACCAAGTGCACTAGCTAATCGTAAAATAGTTGATTGGCTGGTATCTACCTTTTGAGCAATTTTAGATGCTGACATAAAACCTACTTCAGTATAATTTTCTAATATGAATTTAATTATCTTTTTCTGCCTAGAGTTTAATTTATTATTATTTTCTTTAACTTTTTTTATAAAATCTTCTCCTCGCTCTACCATTTGCTCCATCAACCCCCTTTAACAGTAAGTCATTATTTTTAAATTTTTTAGGCAACAAGCACCAAATTAGTCCTCTCCTATTAAAAAAAATAAACACTCGTCTTTCTTAAGCTTTTAATCGCTTTATAATATAATTATTAATCTTAAATTTATATTGTATGATGTATTTATTGCAACATTTTAAATATTATGACGCATTATTTACATCTTTCTATATGCTATATACGACGTAATTTTCGGAAATCCTTCTTTTTTTTGAAACTTTTTTAATTTTTTTTTAACTTTTACTTTTTTACAGAGGCATAGTTCTCGACAAGTGGACATCATTGCCAATCAGGGGTTCCCTATCGCCTTATCGATACTCTTAATCTTTCGAATAGATAAATTTATGCAGGAGATAGTAGTTGCCCAGAAAGAGGGGTATCGGCAGGTCCTGGAGAATACCAAGGAGATACACAATACTATCACCAATTTAAATCAGCAGAATCGGGAGTATTATTCTCTGCACTTTTCGGAGGTGCAGAAAGAATTGACTGGGATGAAGATAGAGCTGGGGAAAAATTGAATAGAGATAAAATAATAATACAAAAATAGGGTAAGTTATATAGTAAATCAACTTTTTAACTTGCCCTGTTTTTGTATCAAACTCTCCAGAGTTTTGTCCAAGGGTAACAGGGACAGCCCTATTACCCTAAATCTTGCTAACGGTAACGGGGGATCGTCAAACAAAGAACCGTCCCCTGTTTTAGGGAAGCGGGAATGACATAAAGGGAAGTCAATTATTTTTCCGGGTAAAGGGTTCGCTTATTTGTAAAATGCTGGTAACAACTTTTACTCCTTAGTTGGAAGGAATTATTCTTTAGATAAAATTTAGTATTTTTTATATTAAAAACTTACCATCTTTATAAATCATTTTGCCATCTGCGTAAATTTCTCCACCCTTTTTCATATCACAAAGCATATCCCAGTGAATGGCTGACTGATTCTTCCCTAAAGATTCAGGTATAGATCTTCCGATTGCCAGATGGACTGTTCCACCAATCTTCTCATCAAATAACATATGCTTGGTGAATTTTTGTATATTATAATTTGTACCAGCCGCTATCTCCCCTACATACCTTGCTCCCTTATCTGTCTCCAGGAGCTGTTCCAATAGTTCTTCTCCTTTGGCTGCTACCGCTTTTATTACTCTTCCTTTTTTAAAGGTCAATTGAATATCTTCGATTTCTCTTCCCCCGTATATACCCGGGAAACTAAATCTAATATGGCCTTCTACACTGTCTTCTACCGGTCCGGTAAAGACTTCGCCATCAGGAAAATTCGCTTTACCGCAGCAGTTTACCCATTTTCTGCCTTCAATAGACATCTTTAAATCAGTATCTTTAGAAATTATTGTGAGTCGTTTTTTACCATTTAAAATATTACAGATACCTTCTTGTTTCTTTTCTATTTCTTTCCATTCTGCTATCGGGTCTTTTCTATCTATATAACCTGCCCCATAGACAAAATCTTCGTATTCGGAAATTGACATGTTCGCTTCCTGGGCATTTGCCTGATTGGGGAACATGGTACAACACCATTTTAGTTCTTTTTTTGCAGATCTTTCAAAAAATATCCTGTTAATTTCGCTAAAACCTTGAGCTGATAATTTTAGTTTTTCAGGATTTACATTGCTTAACATTCTGGTATTGGAACCGCCAAAAAAGGATAAAGACGCATCTATTGTTTCAAAGGCCCTTTTTATACTGACAGGTACATATTTTATCTGTTCCTCACTGCCACCTTTTAATAATATCTCTTTCAATTCCTCACTGTTTATTATCACCTGAGGAAGGGCTCCCAACTCAACCGCCAGGCGGTAGCTTTCTTTAATTAAAGGCAGGGTAACTACATCACCCACAATTAATAATTTTTCTCCCTTTTTAATATCAAGCGAATACTTCAAGAGCACCTCTGCATGTTTTTTTATTCTATTATCCATCCTTTACCTCCTTAATTAACATCTTAAAAAAAGGCAGGCTATAGAGAAAGTTGTCTTCCTTAGCCTGCCCTTTTTTATTCTTAAACCCTATTTTAAAAAATGTAATGTGTTCTTATCTATTATTACCGGTTTTCTTTTTTTTGGCTTTAACTATCAATGATTTTTTATTCCCGGATTTTTTTTGAAAGACATTTAAAATAATTTCGGCTTCTTTAAAAGGTACGGTTATGAAGGAAAAGTCACTGTACACTCCCACCTGGTCAATAAGAGAACTCTTAACCCCTGTATTTTTGGTAATAAACTTTACCAGTTTGCTAGGGCTTATCTCATCTTTCTTACCTAATGCCACAAATAGCCTTGTTCTACCTTCCATCTCTATTTTTCTGTTTGCACCTGACAAATCCTTTATTTCGTTATACAGGCCAGGGTTAAGTGTATCATCAAAACTGTAATTAAGTAATTTAGCAAGCATCTGAGTCGGATTATTATTATCCAGAAGTTTTTTAGCCCAATTGTAATATGTATTGCCTATGTCTTCGCTATTGATAGCAGCTATGTCTTCATCTATCTTTTTTTTCTTTGCGTCAATGATATCCTTAACATTTGGAACTTTTGATTTTTTTATATCGGTTTTTGCTATGCGCTGAATGAACATCAGCTTATTATATTCGCTCGGCGTGATAAAGGTTATAGCTGTTCCCTGTTTACCTGCTCTTCCTGTACGACCGATCCTGTTCACATATGATTCGGGATCATGTGGAAGGGCATAATTAATTACATGAGTCAAATTGCTAACATCTATGCCACGTGCAGCCACATCAGTTGCTACCAGTACATTAATCTTCTTTTTCCTGAATTTATCCAGGGTATTTTCTCTTTGGCTCTGCGAAATATCACCGTGAATGGCATCAGCATCATACCCTCTGTCAATAAGGTGGCTGACAACACTATCAACATCATTCTTTGTCCTGCAGAAAACCAGCCCGTAAAAATCTTCGGTAATATCAATGATTCTGCACAATGCCTCAAATTTGTCAGAAACTTTTACTTCATAATATATCTGCTCCGTAAGGCCGGTGGTGAGCTGTTGTTTCTTGACAGTAATAAATTCATAATCTGCCATATATTTACTCGCGAGTGCCTTAATCCTTAACGGCATGGTTGCCGAAAACAGAAGGGTTCTTTTCTGGGGATTGGTATGTTTCATTATCTCTTCCATATCCTCAATAAACCCCATATTAAGCATTTCATCAGCCTCATCAAGGATAAGGTGTTTGATATTCTTGAGATTGAGTGTCTTTCTTTTGATGTGGTCAATAACTCTTCCGGGTGTACCAACAACAATATGTACTCCTTTTTTAAGGCGCCTCAGTTGCTGATCGATTGATTGCCCTCCGTAGATAGGAATGATCTGGATATCGGAATTACTCCTTAATGAAGCAATTTCCTCGGAAACCTGTATGGCAAGCTCCCTTGTAGGTGTAATGATAAGAGCCTGTACACTTCTCTCCTGAGGGTCTATTATCTCTATTAAAGGCAGTCCGAAGGCCGCTGTTTTACCGGTACCGGTCTGCGCCTGTGCTATTATGTTGGTATCATTCCGCAACATTACGGGGATTGTTAAGGCCTGAATACTAGATGGTTCTTCAAAGCCCTTCTTGTAAACAGCATCTAAAACCCTTTGAGAAAGGCCGAGATGCTCAAATTTAATTTTATCTGTCATAATTTTCTCCTCAAATTAATTAAGAAAATGGGTCCTGCCCCAATTTCATCTAACAAGATATAATACCACATATTTACAATAAGTCAATAAAAACAGTATCCAGTATATAGTATCGAGTTAGGAAAGCGAAAGAAAAGATGGAAAAAGTGAAGTTCGCGAATTATTGACCTGCTAAGCCTTCCCTATTTATTCTATTAAACTGTCCGTTTTTCTTTTTAGCAAATGCGAGTATGGCTCCTAAAGCAATCGATAAAAATGCAGCAGATAAAACCCTATACTCCGGAGGTAATAAAAATGTTATCGTATGTGCCGGTATCCAAAAAATAGGTATCGTCCTCATTAATACGAATGATATAAAACCATCCCAATCAATCCTCTTTACTACATCGCTGAGTGTTACCTTCCCCTTTTTATTTTCATACTTCAAATCGATAAATGTATCAGTTACTCGATGAAAAGCCATCATAGTTGGTGCAAATGATAAATTCATTATAAAACTGACGAAAAACGCAAAGGCGAACTTCGAATTTCCACCGGGTAAAAATCCATTTTCTAAAGCACCTGCAATTCCTGCAGCAAACACACTAAATATCAATACAATAACCATTCCTAATAATCCCCATACAAAAGCTCTATATAGCAATCCATTTGGAATATTCCAGTCACCCGTCACAATTCTTCTAGCCAAAAGCTCTCCCATTGTAGCAAGCATAAAAAATTTGATAAAGCCCCCCATATAGGCATGTTCGGTTGTGAATTTCACGAACATTTCATGAGTTACCGGAACTACCAATATTGTAATAAATGCCGCTAAGCCGGCGAGCCAAAAAAAATCTCCTTTTTTCAATCAAATCACTCCTTAAAATATGTTTGACATAAATAAAGACAGACAACTGTTTATCAATTTCCTTCTTAGGCATTTCTTTAAAAAATAGGATGTGCTTGGGTTCAAGTTACAAATGCAACACTTAACTTTGGTATAATATGCCAAAAGAAAGGAGTTGCATATGTCCCATTGTTATCAGTTAAGTATTAATGAACGTGAAGAGATCAGCCTTGGATTAGCCCAAGGATTGAGTAAAAATTATATTGCACTATCTCTTGGACGATCATCTAGTACCATCTGTCGCGAAGTCAACCGTAATACGGTAAGCAGGCAAGCCTACAGAGCGGTTAGAGCTCAAGGTCGTGCTAATAAATTAAGGCATCTTGCCCGCAAAAGCCGAAAAATGGATATTAATATACCGTTGAGAGACTACGTTCTTTTACACCTGGATCAATTATGGTCTCCGGAACAGATTGCCAAACGTCTAAAAATATTATATCCTATGGATATGGCAATGCAAATTTCACATGAAAGCATCTATTCATATTTATATGTTTTGCCACGTGGCGCATTACGTAAAGAATTAATTAAATATTTACGGCACCGGCATATAAACCGCCGTCCACGCAGCGGCAAGTCCCGTCGGAATTGCGCCTCTATTCAAAACTATATAAGTATTGAAGAACGTCCTGCCGAAGTTGCAGATCGAACTATTCCCGGCCATTGGGAAGGCGATCTTCTCATGGGACATAATAATGGTTCTGCTTTGGGTACTTTAGTTGAACGAACCACACGTATGACCTTCTTGGTTCAGCTTGAAGATAGAGGAGCTACAACAGTACGAGAATCTTTCGCTAAAGAATTTAAGCACCTTCCAAAAGGCTTAAAGCGTTCTCTAACCTATGACCAGGGCCAGGAAATGGCAGAACATAAACTTTTTACCAAGAGCACGAAGATTCAAGTTTATTTTGCGCATCCACATTCTCCCTGGGAACGAGGTACCAATGAAAACACCAACTCTTTGATTCGCCAATTTTTCCCCAAGGGTACGGATTTTTCAAAAGTAACATTAGTAAACATCAAAAAAGCACAGGATATGTTAAACGACCGGCCGCGGAAAACTCTAGAATTTTTAACGCCGCATGAGGTTTTTAGTAAACTGTTGCATTAGCAACTTGAATCTACAGTGTCCCTATTTATTTGGTGGTAAGAAGCAGCTTTTAGGTAGATAACTGGTCGGCCAGACAGGACGATTTTCGAACTTTTTGTATGTGTGATGAAACTGAAAAAGTGTATCGCGAGTTAGAAGAAGCAATTGGTGTCTGTTAAGAATTTAAATAGGCAAAACCTCCGATTAAGAAATTCTGCCTATGTTATTGTATGGTTCCCCCTCCCCCTATTGGACGCTTTCAGAACTTTTAAGGGAAATATTACAACTGAAAATGTTAGATTAAATCAGTTAATTCTTCAATATTAGAAGCAAAATGTAAAGATTAGAATTTATACAATATTTTAAAATAAAATTCCCTTCGGCTAACGGTCAAGGGGCTTGGAATGCTTTATTGCTATATACACCTCTTTCAAATAGATAAAAAGTTAAATCTCATTATCTATCCATAATTTAATCTTATTAATTTATAAACCTATATTCATTTTTTAAATACAACATATGCCATACCACCCAACCTCTCCATCGACACAATATTTATGCTAATTGGATCCCAACCTTCCTTAATATATTCGTTTATAAGTTTTTCCAAATTATCTGTTTTAAGGCCCATTACGCCGATTCCGATGCAACCAACTTTATATTGTATTGATCCTGAAGCGTAAGAAGTTAGGGGGTTGGATAATATGGGCATCATTATGTTCAAAGCCAATAAGATTGCAATTATTATTAATAAATTCCTAATAAATAAATCACTCTTCATCTTTTCTACCTCCTCTCTTTAAAAGTTGTAAGTACAGGGACCTATAAAGATATCATTGGGTATTTCCATTTTCTTGTATACGCTTTTCCAAAATCTATCCAATTTATTTTGCCAATCTTTTGTAAATAATAATAAAAAGAGTTACTATCAAAGCTTTTATGGCCGCCCCAACTAAAATGAGTTATATTTCCTATGTGTGTTTCCAGGACAACTTCCAGCTATTGCCGACTCTCTCTAAATGTAAATAAATAAGATAGGCATCATAATTATATATATAATTGCCACAAGCAGTAGAACCATCATCAATTACACATTGCACACAGACTTCCATGGGATCCGGCATCGTATCAAATCCAAGATCTACAATATCAACCCAAATCTTTACAGTTACAATATCACAATACGAATAAGAATTAACTATATTTTCCCATTGAATAACGTCATTATAAAGATCTTCCCCATATATACAATAACTCTTTGCTTTACTCCAATTTTGGTCATTTAAGGCGGAGAAATATTCATTAATAATGCTTTTTATTTTAGCTTCATTAGTATCAGGGGTTACTATCCCACCAGCACATCCGCTTAGAAAAATTGCTAGTACTAAAACTGTTAATATTAAGAGACATTTTCTTTTCATAATAATTAAACCTCTTTAATAATTTTATTTTATTAGAAATATTATTTTGAGTATTAGACGTATAATTAGATTTTTTTACTTTTTCCAAAATAAGATTAAGACAATATGAGATTTAGTCCTTAGTATTATACAAGGCACATAAAAAGACAAAAGATCTAATATCAAGAACTGTTCCCAAAGAATTAGTTTTATCCTGAAAGATTATTCTGTTGCCATTTTTTCATTGATCTTTTTTGCTGAATTATTTGCATCAACCATACCCCATATCCAGAGTATGGGAGTAGTAACGAAACCAATGACGACCCACATCAATGTAACCGATATCCCGTAGAGGATAATAAAAACGATCCCTTTACCTATCTGACCATTATAAATCTGACCAAGACCCATGAAAAAGAAAGACAAAATCGTAGCTATACTTGGATTCTTATAGAACTTTGGTGGTTGAGTAGACATAAAAAAACCTCCTTTCTATTTTTTCTATATAAAAATTATCTTTTATCACATAAATTCTTTATTTCCTGTAATTAGTAGACTATCTGTTTGCAACATGAAAAATTAACCCTTAATATTAGATATTTTAAATTTCTTATATCAACTCCATTATAAAAAGTTAGAAAAAGTTACCAGATTATTGAGTTAGTATAGCTGTTCCCTGTACGTTTATAAAATTTTGAATATTAATTGCATAATCAGACGCCTATCTCCAGCTAATATCTATAACTTTAAAAATTAGGATGGTCTAGTTTTGCATTAATCATATAAATATACTTAAAAATCTAAAAATGTACTCTTATGTTTTTTTTAACAAATTTTTAAATCTACATATTATTTTACTTTAATACTACTTTGATATGGGGATATTTCGTAATTGTACGGAGAAAATTTTATTATTCGCTAGACATGAGATTTCGAGCAAAGTTATGATTTTTGTTTGAGGTGAAAAGTTGTCAAAGGAGATAATTGCTTTCATAGGCACTCCTGTAACAATTCTGTTAATGACTTCTCCATATTGAAGAGTCATATTTCCAAGTTGAATACCACTTGCTAAATATTCATTTCCAAAATCATCAAAAATCCTTGTTCTTATACCACCCCTTTCTGTAAACAATCTAAGTTGACTATCTTGTTCACTTGTGACGAGTAACTCAAAAACGAGGCCGTCTCCTTTCTTTTGCCAATCAATTAATTTAAAATTGAAACCTCCAGCATTGACTTCCTGTACAGTTGTTGAACCTTTCTGTGGAGCACTAGTTCTTCCTCCATATACAGTGCTTCTAGTCCCACTACCTAATAGTCCCGTTATAGTCGGATTCTTGTTTACAGCGATTTGAGCGGCAGTAATAGCGGCACCTTTTTCTACATCCACCAGGCGGGCTCTTAGGTCAACAGAATCACCCATGTCGGCAACGGTACCTACGATAACGGCTTCCACCCCCAGCATCTTTCCTATCTCGGCAGCAGTAGCAGAATCAATCATCCCGCTAAAGCTCTTTGCCAGTTCCTCCATTACCTGTTCCATTTTTTCGCGTTCAATCACGGTCATTCCCCTTTGGATGAGGTTGGTATAAAGTATATCCTGGACATTTCGGGTAAAGCTATTGAACTCATCTCCGTAAGTAAATTCGGTGATGGCAATCCGGGTCACTTTTTTCATCTGCTGATAGACCTTATCGCCTTCCTGTATATCCATTACCTTTGTTGTTATTTTAGCCAAGGACATTTCTTTCCTGACATTGGTTATCTCAATTAAGCCCACTTCTGTCTCCGGATAACCGATGATTCTATCACCCATCTTAAAGGGACGGTCCTTGTCCAACCTGACTACTTCAAATTGAATACCCTCCATAATTCCTGATTCTTGCCCAAGATTAATATAGACTGTTTTCCCGCCTACCCCTACTACATCACCTTCTACCGCAAAGGCTAACTTATCGGCAAGTTGACTGACTTTCTGCGAAAGTCCATTTTCCTGGCCTAAGGCACTGCTTACAACGCAAAAGTATAAGGCGAAAATCAGCAAGAAAATAAAGAACTTTTTCATCTTACAAATCTCCTTTCTTCTAAAAATATTTATTTTAATCTTTACATTTATTAATTATCCGGCATATTGTCAAAGAGAGCGTCTACATATTTAGGCTGAATTATTATCACTTTCAGTAATTAAATTGACTAGTCCGAATCATTTATCAGCAATTACGATTTCATTGTATCCTGTTACATCGCAACCCGGCTTTTATCTCGTTTTTTTCTCCATAGATGATATCTGCGATTGAATATTCCTCCATAACATCTTTGACAACAATCTCTGCCAACTTCTCCCCTTCAATTCTAATAAGGGCTCCGCTCCCAGGGTCCGTTACTGTACGATGAGAGCCTAGAACGCTAAATCTCTCTCCTTTTTGAATCCGTGTGCCCCCTTGGTTAAGATAAACTGTGCCATTTTGAATATCGAGTACACGGACAGGCATCAGAATATCAAGAAATCCGCGGTTTAATTTTGTAATTAACTCATCAACCAACTCGGAAATTATATTACCAGGTATTTGCCCTGTCAATTGTACTTGGCTGGTTCTATCAGCCGAGCTTCCGAGGTCAATTACACGGTCAATCGATACTGTTACAGTGTCTGCCCTGTGAACCTGCCTGGTAGCAAATTCCACTGCTCTCACATCGATACTCAAAATAACTTTACATCTGGTGAAATCTACACCGTACCACTCTTGGGAAGTTATAGAGCTATGAACTTCGGATAGAGTTCCAATAAGCAGGTAATCTGCGCCCAATTGTTCCTCTAAACGTGCCATCTCTCGGATGGGAAATCCTCCTGAAATTATTAATTGACGTTCTTTCTCAAATTCAGTACCATATTCCCGGTCAAAGATGTTGTAATGCTGAGTCTGCACAAGCTGGGTAGTTAGCCGCTGACTTATTTGTCTCGCAATCTCGTTGACGTCAATACCACCGGTATGTTTTAGCCCCTGGAGAGGTATTATAGGCATGACTGCCAGGGTTGATTTTTTATTGCTTTCAACCTTACGGTAAACAGGCACAACCGCTCGTACCCTGGCCTCCCAGCTGCCATCATTCATTTTATGACATGACAAAACTTCATATCTTTCTATTAGCCCGTTGGTATGCATGCGAATTTCTTCTATCACTTCATCCTTTATTTCTTCTTTGTAAAACTCTTCTTCTCCTTCCTTGCGGAAAAGATCTTCCAAGGAAAAGCGAATCTCGCTCAATGCATCAATTTCAACACCCCGTTTCTGACGAATAGCTTCAACCAGGCAGTTAACAACAGCTTCATCCGGGGTTCTTCCTATTGAAGTAATAACAACTTCCTCGCTTTGAATAGAACCAAAAGCAATACCATTTCCAACAAGGAAAACCACTAATAAATATAGAAAAATAATTTTAACACGCATTTCATCCTCCAAAGTTAATATTTACGGTTGTAAGGTAGGATCTAAGTGGTCAAGAGCGGGAGATTCCCTGACTCCATCATCGTATTCTATTTCCCCTTCTAGTATTTCTTCTCCCGTGGTTGTTATTATTCCAAGGGCGGCATCCCGCGTAGCTGGACTCCACATGGCCACATGTCCTACTATAACATGACCTGTATTGGGATCATTTGCAGACCACTTCTCAATCGTTGTGATACCTTGCAGCTGTACATTTCCATATTGTTTAATAATATTTTCTGAATATTCTCCTATTTGATAAGATTCAATCTCTTCTAATCTTTCAACCATCCTAATACGATTTACATCCTCACTTTCCTGGATTTTTTCATGAGACTCAAGCACAAGGGTGCTATTAATAAAATTTGTCAAATCAGCAATCGCATTGCTTTGAGCAATTTTGCGTGCGGCTTTTACTCGAGCCTCAGAAATTGTGGAGTTTGTATTATTTGTTATTGCCGGTGCCCATTGCCCAAAAGATACAAGTACTTTTTCACCGGTTTCATCCTCCATCACACGAACACCATATACTGGAATATACTCTTCTATGCTGGTAAAACTATCTCCTAATTGCTCCAAAATTGTTTTTTTAACAACATCAGATGTATTTCGTGAAACGACATCTCCATGAGCAATCTGGCGTGCAATAGCCTCTGATCGTTCATTATGAATAATAAGTACACCTACTGAGTTGAGATTCTCAAAATTGGCTAGCACACGAACTCCTGCAAGTGAGCCCAATGCCCTAATTACAGTTGTCTGACTAATAGCATCATGTAAAATCTTTTTTTTCTCGATTTTATTTGCATTGGTATAATTATCCAGATCAACATCAAATTCTTTTAATAAAGCATCAAGTTTCGCCTCTCCAAGGTCAATTGCCTTTTCCACAAAAGCATCAATGCGTTCTTTCCAATATTCCTTATCCTCTAACTCTTTCTCAATTTCAGGAAAATCATCATAGAAGAATTCACTCACTAGTTTCGTCGAAATATTTTGTTGCTGGTATAGAATAAAATCACCCTTTGCCTCCGTAAAAGCCCGATAAAAAGCCATAATACGAGCCTGTGCATATTTAACATCATCGGGCTCTAATTTAATATCACCTACTCCCCAGCCAATATATGCACCTCCAGGATTATATGAGGATTGACCAATTTCCCATCCTCTTTTCTTCAAATACTGATCGCGATTCTGTTCAAGCTTGGCACCTGTTCCGGCAAGTTCTTCAACTTTCGGAAACATGTTAGAAAAACGGTAAAACTCTTCATTGCCCTCATCATCTTGCACTGCATAGCACGTAACGGGGATAATTAGAAGACTCAAAAAAACCATTAACCATAAACCTAATTTAAATAATGTACTACCTTCCCACATTTTCATATCTTTTACCTCACTTTTTTATATTTTTTATAACTTGATAACAACTTAACTAGGCATAGTTTTCAAAATACAAATATCATTAACTTTGAATAGTAAAATCTTAGATATTCTGTGCTTTTTATTTTTAGCATTGTTTTTAAAGCCTGTATAATATTTAGGCATGAGACTTTAATTACCATGCTTTCAGACGGTGCACCTTTTTCAGATTAGAGATTCTTTTCTCAATAGCAGTACCTCCTTGTTTTCTCAATTCTTGCCTCATAGTCAAATATAAATTACAATGTCTAGGTGAGAGTTTTTATCGTTAAACTCCACGTACTAGACCAGGCACCCCAATTACCGCTGTTATCACCTGCTCTTACTTTCCAAGTGATTGTTTCCTCAGTTCCAAGGGCAACAAACGTTGAAGTACTACTGTTAGTCGTGTCTAGTGCAACTTGTCCTTGCTGATTATAGAGGATGAATTGATATTTCGTGGCATTACTAACGGGATTCCACCAAAATACGACGCTCATTGGTGGCAATGTAGCTCCATTTGATGGACCTGAAAGTTGGACCTGTCCAAGAGAAGGAGACGCAGCTGCCACACATGAAACTTCGCTTGTAAAATCACTAGTACCGGACGCGGTCACCGTACGAATCTTGAAATAGTAGGTGGTTCCCGAGACGTACCGCGCACCTCCAGGCAAGCTGTTACTATTGAAGGTGACATACGGGGCATCACGAGGACCAAGGTAGGCGTATGATCCCCCCGAAGGGCGAACCCACATTTCGTATCCCGTCGCTCCAGAAACGGCATTCCACGATAGATTCATCGAGGGAAACCCAGTTACCGTATTCCAATAACTCGATACTAAAAAACCAGTAGGAGAAAGAAGGGTTGATCCAGTAAAGTTAAACGTAAAATTTATTATTCCCCCTGTTGATAGTGTCTGAGTACTGCTCGGAGTAATAGATGAAAGGGATGCATTGGAGGGTCCTCCAGAATTAAAAGCAATACTGTATGACCCGACAGGTTTATTAGAGAGAACAGCAGAAACAGTGCTCCCACTTGAAGAAGAAGGTCCAGTTAAGCTGTAACTGAGAGAACCAATCCAATATGAACCGTCTAATGTGGCAAATACATCAATAGCGCCAACCGGAGTTGCACTTTTTACTATATATCCATATTTTGTACAATTAGTTGTAATTGACTGGCTCCAGTTATTTGTATCATATCCTGATTTCATCGCTGAGAAATTCCATGTACCAGGGGTTCCTGTTATTGTCACGTACCCACTGTTGTTTGTTGTTTGACCAAATGAATTTCCTCCGCCATCTACAATTCCAATGCTTACTCCTGAAAGAAGTGGACCACTTGTGCTGTTCTCGCAGATATAGAGGGTAAGGGTTACATTCTGATTAACAGTGGAAGTTACCGTTGGGGCTGCGTATGTACCAGAACTTGGAAGGTTAACGGTATATGTACCGTCACTGAACTGGAAGGAATAGGTGTGAGTACCAGCAGAAAGTCCTGATATTTGGTATGTATATGTTGAGCCTGAACCAGAGCCTGACATTGTATGAGATGACCCATCAATGTACACATTCTTTACCGTAGGTGACGCACCTTCTGGATCGGAGTAGTAAACTGAATAGGCGAAGGTTGTTGAAGGAGTACCAGAACCAGGAGAAACGCCACCACTTCCTACAAGAGTGAGAGTAGGAGATTGATTAACAGTGGAAGTTACCGTTGGGGCTGCGTATGTACCAGAAGTTGGAAGGTTAACGGTAGTGGTGCCGTCACTGAACTGGAAGGAATAGGTGTGGGTACCGGCAGAAAGTCCTGATATTTGGTATGTATATGTTGAGCCTGAACCAGAGCCTGACATTGTATGAGATGACCCATCAATGTACACATTCTTTACCGTAGGTGACGCACCTTCTGGATCGGAGTAGTAAACTGAATAGGCGAAGGTTGTTGAAGGAGTACCAGAACCAGGAGAAACGCCACCACTTCCTACAAGAGTGAGAGTAGGAGGTTGATTGGTGGTGCCATTCTCTTCTACTTTAACAGTAAAACTCTGAGTATCAAAGAGCTCTCCATCAAATACTTTCACAGTAACATTGTAATTTCCAGAAACTGTAGGAGTCCAGGTAATTAGTCCGGTTGAAGAATTAATGCTCATTCCGCTAGGTTTAGTTGTTAGAGAATAAACTGGGATATCACCATCGGAATCAGTAGCATTTACATCATAGCTATATGGTTGTCCTTTGGTTGCAGAAGTAACTGCAAAAGAAGTGATTACTGGAGGATGATTTACGTCTCCTACCGAAATAATTACTTGTTCGCTATCACTTGCTTCCCCATCACTTACTTCACAAGTAACCGTGTAGTTACCTTTAGTAGATGGGGCCTTCCAGATTATGGTTGACCCAGAGGTACTTCCCTCAAATGTCCCATCTGTTTTAGTCCAAGTGTAAGTAAGGTCCATATTAAAATCAAAGGTATCTTCGTCAGAGGCAGTACAGGTTATAACGGTAGTCTCATTTATATTGATGCTGGAAGGATTAGCAGTTAGACTGGATATTATTGGAGCGTGATTATCAATCTCATCCGCTATAATATTTGATAAAAAACTGAAACAACCAAAAGGATCAGCCGTACCACATGCAGCTGTACCAGTTGCCACTGTCGCCACCTTAGTGAATTCTTCATCATTGACAATCGCTACCAAAATTTCCTTGGCAATAGGGCCCGCACAAGCTTTTGCAGCTAAAAGAATAAGTGGAAAATATACAACTGTTCCACCAACAGAAATCGCACAACCAATCCATGGAAGGACTTTAGCCCCCCATCTTAATCCAGTTGCTACCTGTTCTTCCCCACCTTTTTGTTGTGAATAAAAAGAAATATATAATTGTTTCAATTCTAATAGATCTGCAGAATCTATATTTATTGTAATGGTTTCCTGAATAAGGCCCCCATTAGAATCATATATAGAAATATCTACCGTAGAGTTTGTATAATTCTCAAAAATTACTTTATTCCCTTCAGAATCTATTAAATAAGTTGGAAGGCCATCTATTCCTGCATCAATACCAAATGAACCTCCTTGTTCTGAGACATAAACAGCCCCTGTTATACTTATAGGATTCCCTTCGATATCTTTTTCTCCAAAAAATGCTATTGCATCTTCATTCTCTTTCCCGGCTACGGAGATTAGGTTACTTTTCGTATCGGTAACCTGAACTAAAACTAATTCTGATTCTGAACTAATAGGAGGCGTCGTTGGGACCCCTCCACAACCAACCATTGAAATTAAAAAACATATAATGAGTATAAGTACAATCAATTTTTTTATAAACATAACTACCACCTCTTTTAATAATCTTAGGATAAAAAATATAATAAAAGCTTTGCGTCCTAGCTTTTCGATAGTTTTCCTTTCCCATCTTTTTAAACAAAAAAGGACAGACTAAGAAAATAATTGCATTACTCTCTTACTCTGTCCTTTTACCTGAAAGATTCTTCCTAGAAAATCAGGAAATATTTTTTAGTAAACGCTGTAAGGTTATTCCTAAAACTTAGGAATTGCCCCGTCGGTGCTTCTTGGTATAAAGCTCTCCAGAGTTCTGTCCGGTAACAGTCCCTTTGCCTGAAAGTTTGGATACTTTTGGTATCTTGCCTCTTCGGCTCTTTTTCTTTTATGATGGAAAGAAAAAGTCTCTCCTGTTACCTTCATACAGAATACAATATTTGATTTTAGGTTACGTAATGATAGAAGATTACTGGTTGGATGGTTAGTATGATTAGGATATGTTACTTGGTGTGTCTCTTGGGATAGAGAAAGAGTGTTATTCTTAGTTTAAATCTTATATAATATAGCTTTTTATTTTAGTATAATATTATTACAGATATTCTGCTTAGATGAAAAATAGGCTTATTCAATTTCTTTTAGTCACTATTTTATATATACTATACAACTTATTAAAAATCCTTCTTTTTCTGAAAAATAATTTAAAAAAATAAAAAAGCCCTTCAGCAAATGCCAAAGGGCTAATTTTCATCTATCTATTACTGGTCGGCCAGACAGGACGATTTTCGAACTTTTTGTATGAGCGATGAAACTGAAAAAGTGTGTCAAAAGTTAGAAGAAATAATAAGTGTATAACTACTATAAAAGAACATAACAAAATAACATCTAGAGATGATGGGTATATTCATAACACACATCACAAAACCTGATAAGGCATTTCCTAACTTTTTAAAAGCTAAACAAATGAACTTTTAATAAAAAATAGGTGTTATTATCTTTTTTCCATCTAAAATTTCCAAAGATACCCCAAGATTAAATATCTTTTTCTTATCATCTCTAACTATTAATATAATCGAAGATGAAGAAACTATAATATTTTGATTATTTAATTGTCGAGATTGACTGACAAACTCTTCATATTTCTGTGAAAATTTAACCGTTTTTTCGGGAATTATGATTGTGTTATTTTGAAAAGCAACGCACCATTCTTCTAATAAACGGAATAATCCATTTTCATTCTCATATACTCTTATGACTATTTCTTTTTTATCTGGTGGAAAAGCCACTATCGCAAATTTTGCACTATTAAGCACAGAGTTATTGCATTTAACACCTTCAACATTCTTACCTGCTGTTGCTGGAGAGAAAAGAATAATCGATGCCTGGGATTTTTTATCTTTTATGAAAGATAAATGAGTTAGTAAAAAAAATGTATTATCAATCGATTCTGTTCCAGATACTGCAAATACTTTACCTTCTTCTACTGGGAGCCCAATAAATGTTCTCCTAATGTAAGGAAAACCTACAAAGGTAAGTCTGCAATGTTGTTCTAAATCCCAGCCTTCATTATTCCAGGAAGGTAATTCCTCGTCCCACCTGTCCCAGTTACCAAACTTTACTTTCGCTAAGACATTGACATTGATACTTATACATATAGCGATTATTACAACGATGAAGAGCAATCGTTTCATTTTAATTTACTCCTTTTAAAAAATTAAATCTTTATATATATTAAATTTCTAGAGAGGGCCTCCGGTTTCAAAAGTTACTCCTTTATTTTCCATAAGAGTGATCTTGGCATTGGTACAGGTTGTCCCAATTTCAGAAGTAAGCTCATGGGGCATGAAATCACCATTATCAGCAGTAGGCTGCTCAAAGTGAGCTTTTGCGTAAGCAATAGAATTACAATCATTCACTTGTCCGTAATATTCTACCCAGACTGCGGAATAATTATCCAACCGCTGCCAAGAAGCAGGAACCTTTATTTTTCCAATAAATGTTTCTTGACTAGTAGATGTATCTATGATCCAAGCTCCCCACCACTCATTCTCTTGTTCATCAATACCGCATGCCTCTATCCGCAGACAATACGTATGTCCCTCTACCCAATTATATTTTATCCTACAACTCCAACCTTCGCCTTCACCGGTAAACCATTCACATGATGCCCCAGGACCCGGTTCAGCTTCTAAGGCATCCCAGATGGAAAAGATAGCCATTTTCCTCACCCATTCACCTTGCATATGACCGTTGGTCTGAAGTCCCATATAACCCACTTTTTCATTTTTATAATGAAATTGATGTGCCCAATAATAAGCGCTTTGTACTCCGGGATCTTCATCAATAGTCAAAAGAACATCAAAATTATAGAAACCACTGCCAGATAGTTGTGGCCAATCATACCAAATTACTGCCATATGACCAGGAGTTATCTGCTCCTGAGGCGGTACTGGAATATATCCGTTTCCGGAACAGCCTGATAGAAGAATCAAAAGAAGAACATACACAGGCAATAATAAAATATTATTATTTCTTTTCAAGTTTTATTCCTCCTTTTATTCATTTGCATCAAATTACACTTTTAAAGTTGTTAAAATATTTATTTTTATAATATCAACAAACTTACTTTTTTTCTTATTGATTTACCTAAGTTTATTCATCCCCTAAATCAAATTAAACCAGTACTCGTAATTTTTATTAATACCAAAAACTTTGACATTTTTTATATTGACTGTATATTTAATGCCGTATTTGATCCCATTTACCTTCCATTGTAAATTATTGGGAATTCCGTAACCTTCATTATCATAATAAATTGAATTGACCTGTAAAATCTCTCCATCTTCATTATGAATCTCTATTACTGCATCAGAAAAATCCACTTTTTCATTATTCCATAGATTATTACGATCAGCTACAACTGAAAATGATAAATACCAATTCTTTAGAAATAAATTCCTGGGATATTCCTCATAAGGATAGGCAACGAAGTCTACATTTGATGGATTAATTTCATCATTAACCACTTTAATAACTGCCCCCGTAAATCCTAAAATATCAACTCTTCCATAGGAAGTATCTTTTAAAAAAGGAAATAACATCCATCTTCTATGCCCCAGGGATTCAACTCCTTCATCTACTACCCATCCAATTACGAAATCCTCTGATTTAGGAATTTTATCCTCCCATCCCCAGGACATATGTAAGTTGCTATGAGAACTTCCAAACTCTCCTTCTTCTGTCCAGCACTTATAACTTTGATCAGGATGATGATTCATTTCTTCGTTCGCAACTATTATTAAGGCAGCTTTAGCTGTATATATATCATCTTCATAGTTATAGTTAACTGGGTTTAATCCATGTAGACTTCTGATAAAATTTAACTCTTCTAAAACTTTTTGTTTCTCTGAATCCTTCAAAATGCCTTCATAGCAAGTCTGGATATCTGGTAAAATTTCATAGAGGTCATCAATCCCTGAGGGTTGAGGAAAGGAAGGACCAGGGGGTGGAGTAAGAAGAATATCAATACATCCTGATGAAAGGAAAAGAAGGAGAAAAATTAAAGAAAGAACCTTTACAGAACGAAATGATGGTATCATTTTATTATCCTCTCTTTAATTAATAAATATGATTCTTACAAAAAAACTTTGAATTATTAACAATACACATGTATGTTTCAAAGGTAAGTTTTTTCTATTTTAATAATTTAATATTAATTTGACAAAGAGTTTATAAAATCTTTCTTTTTTGGAAAATCTTTCAGAGCCAGGCTTCACAACTTCAATATTCTGTAAAGATAAAGGTAGAATTGGTAGGGTAGACCTGTACATCCTGATTCAAGTAAAGATTTCCCCATGAAGATATCTTGTCTTTTACATAAAGATAGGCTTCTTCTAAAGTAATTTTTCCATTGCTATCAGAATCTGCCGGAAAATAATTATAACCACAACCCTCAAGTAATGCTGCAGTAAATGCACCAATAATATTATCACCAAAATTTATCGTATTACTTATTTGATTATAACTACAGGAAGCTAAAACTTTATAACAGTCAGCAGTAAGTAAATCTCTTTCTCTGTTTTGTCCAGAAGAAAATATTTTAATTATACCTTCATTAAAAATCTTTAGAGCTTTATCGGAAAATTCATCACCATCTTCGTTTTTTCCTATAAATCCTCCCGAATAACAGGAATCAATTATAACCACCTTCGTTCCCGGTATAACTCCTAAAGCTTCTTCTAATTCATTAACAGTGATTTTAGAGCTTACCGAAGTGGTCATATCAGCTGGACAGATATAATAAATGCTCCCATCTTTGCCACCATGCCCACCAAAATAAAAATATGAGACATCATCATCGTCTGCCTCAGAGAAAGTAGAGGCAATTCCCTGCAAAATATTATTTTTTGTTGCCTCAAAGTCACTTATATAATCTATGCTAGAAAATCCAACCTTTTCCGACCCAAATTTCCACTTGCTAAGTACTTGATAGACCAATTCATATGGTGGGGAGTCTCCAAAGTCAACCTCACTACCATAATTAATATATTCACCCACTCCTACACAAAGAAAACGGTAAGTTCCCCCATTCTGATCTTGTCCTTCATCTGCTGGAATCGTAGGTGCACAGGAGATTAAAATTAAACTAAAGCCTACTATTAATACACTCAGGACGAACAAAGCTTTTTTATTTTTAAAAATATCATTTGGCATATTCAGTATTCCTCCCTGTGATAAATATTGGACATTATTACTATAATTATTGAACCTTCTAATTACTCAAATTCAAGAGTCGAAATTTCGGTAATAAATACATCGCCTCATTCTTGGGTCATAGGGATTTCAATATATGACAGGGGACAATTTTTTGGCTCAAACCATTACTTGAAAAATACGACAAAGAACCGTTCCCTGACATTATTTAATTGTTTAATCCTATTTAGGTAGAAAATCTATTCTACCTGTTGCTTCAATTGGGTTATTGTTATCATCTACACCTGTAACTGTTACAATAGAGTGATCTCCAGCAGTTATACCTGAAGCTAAAATATCACTTTGGATCGAAGAAAAAGCGGGAATATAATCTGATTCAAACCAATCGATAATAGTTTCTTCATAAAAAATGTCTGTATCGTCTAACTCTTCCCCCTGGTTATATCCATCAAATCTTATACTAGATACAGTCACTCCTACCCCATTACTTTCGCTAATGGTCATTAAAAAAGGCCATCCTTCCTTTTGGCTATCATAAGGAACGGGATTTGGCTCAATAGATATATTTAATTTTGCTGTCTTTGGCCCGCTAACCCCGCCACAACCGGAAAATATTAACGCCATCATACTTAGAATTAACACAGCTAAAATTATTTTACTTTTCTTCAACTTAATTTCCTCCTATCTCTTTATTTGAATCAAATTTCGCTCTTTAAAAATATTTAAAAATTCTTTTATAGTAACTGTTAAAAATAACAAAGAATTATTCCCTGACATTATTCTTCTTTTAAGAATATCTTATATCAGATTATAATTGTGTAAAGCTATTGAGGTAGTAAATCTGCTCTACCTGTTGCTTCAACTGGGTTATTGTTATCGTCTACACCTTCGATGGTTAATATTATATATTGTGCAAATCCATCTTCTGGATCTAAATTATAATGAAGGAGCTTTTGGAGTGAAGAAAAAGCAGGAAGATAATTTGATCCAAATAATGACGTAATACCCTCTTCATTTGTTTCATAAACAATCGTTGTATAAATTAATTGCTCCTCCTGGTTATACTCATCCCACCTTAAACTACTTATAGTAACTCCTACCCCATTGCTTTCCTCAAGAATTATAGTGAGTGGCCAATTTTCATTTTCACTGGAATAAGGCACTGGGTTTGGATCGATAGTAATGTTTATCTTTGCTGTTTTTGGTCCGGTAACCCCACTACACCCTGACAAAACCATCATTAAGATAAATACAAGGATTAATGATATCCATACTCTCTTTTCTCTCTTCATTTTTAAACAACTCCTTTTTAATTATTTTATTTTAATTTTTGTAAATAACAGAATAACTTAGGTACTACAAAAAAGATAATCAAATTACATTATAAGTTAGAATTGAATTTAAGAATTCCAAATATATCTTACCTTTAAAGTCTCCTTTCTTTGGCAAATTTTATTTATTGAAATTAGTTTTTATACTCATTTGAGAAATATTATCGTTATATAATTCTATTGAGGTAGAAAATCTATTCTACTTGTTGCTTCAATTGGGTTATCATTATCATCTATCCCTTCAACTGTTATAATGATATATTTACCTGTACCTGAATGAACAACACCATTTTGGAGCATGGAAAAAGCGGGAATATAATTTGATTTAAACCAATCTATAATATCGTCTTCATACAAAAATTGTGTATAGAATAACTGCTCCGCCTGGTCATATGAATCAAGTCTTATACTGCTTAGAGTAACCCCTACTCCATTGCTTTCGCTAATGGTCATGGTATAATGCCATTTCCCATCTTCGCTAGAATAAGGTACAGGGTTTGGATCGATAGTAATGTTTATCTTTGCAGTTTTTGGTAAACCACTACATCCAGACAAAATTAACATTAAGGTAAGTGCAAGAAATAATGCTATCCATATTCTTTTTTCTTTATTCATTTTAAATAACTCCTATCTCTTTATTTGAAATTTAATCTTTAAATATCTCCGTTTTTCTTAGAAATACGAATAATTTAAATTTAACTATATAATTAGCCGATATTATCCTAAAACTTACCCTATCATAACTCACTGGGTCATGCCCTTACATTCCTTCGTTCTGTTTTATGGATAAAAGCGGAGATAGCTTTTAAGCTTAAATACTGGGTCATGCCCTAATGGAGAAATACTCCTTATCTCCGCTTTATCGGTCTTTACGCTTTCTGAATTTTTTAGGCAGCTTGCTTTATCTGGTTCTTTCTAAACTCACCAAGTACTAATTCTGCCTGGTATTCTGTTTGTTTTTTTATTAGGTTATATATTACGGTTACTATCTTTTTTGAGATAACAACTAGTGCTTGTTTCTTCTTAAGAGAATTGTTAGGGCGTGTTTTTAAGTATTTGTACAGTTTCTTCATTTCATCGTTTACTGCAACCATGGTCATGGCCATCTGATACAAGATGCTCCTCAGATTCTTCCGTCCCCGCTTTGATATAACTGTTCTGCTTTTATTCTTACCTGAGCTATTCTCAATAAGGTTGTATCCTGCCATTTTGCATATCTGACGTGGATGATCGAATCTCATCGGGTCACCAATCTCACCTAAAAAACTAGCTGCTGTCACTACCCCTATTCCTGGAATACTAAGAATTATTTCACCATACCCGGTATCAGCTAATGCCTTCTCCATTGCCTTTTCTAACTGCTCAAGCTGTTTTGTTAATAATTCCAATTCCTCAATCATCAACCCTAATTTCAACTTTGCTGATACTAACCCGTAACCTACCCCTATTGAACTTTTGGCTGTTTCCACAAGTTGTTGGGCTTTTTTTCTGCCCACTGTCTTTTTAACTGCCTTTTTTATTTCAAATAACACCCCATCTATACCTAATTCAAGTATCAGTGAGGGGAAGGGACAGGATTTCAATATTTGCATCGCTGCCTTGCCTTTTAAAGGATTTTTAAACACAGTCACTATTTCAGGAAAATATTCATCCATCACTGCCGTTATAGTATTTTTTAAAGCGTTAGAACGTTTCATTAGGCTTATTCTTGAATTTGAAAGCACTCTTAGTTCTGCAAATATATCTTGTGGCATATATACTTCATAATACCTGCCATCTCTAACAAGCCTTGCTATGGTTAAGGCATCTTTCTTGTCACTTTTAGTCTGACTGTTATCATCCAGCTCCTTTGCACGCTTTGTGTGATAGGGGTTAACCATAACGACATTTACTTTATTTTTCAGCAAATAGTTTGCCAGGGGTTTCCAGTAATGCCCTGTGGGCTCCATACCTACGATAATATTATCAAGTCTTCTGTTCTTGTAAATTGTCTCTATGCTGGCTAAAATACTATCAAAGCCGTTTTTATGGTTCCTGAATTTAAGAGCTTTCCTTAATTCCAGACCACGATAATCAACAAACTGTGCCCATTGTGTTTCCTTTGCGATATCTACTCCAACTACCAGTGTGCCTGGGGTTATTGCTTCTAACTTTTGAACATTACGATTTTTCATTTACTTAAGACCTCCTGATTATTATGATTTTTGTGCGTTTCTGAGGCACACATTAATCATAGCAGGAGGTTTTTTAATTTTCAAAGTCCATTTTCACGCATTACAGGAATGCTTTTTTAAATAAACTAATCTCGTTCTTTTTTAATTGCAATCCCTATCATCTTATTATTCTATTTAAATTTACATCTCCAAATCTTTTAATTTTAAATGCTTTCTTACTAATTTTTATCTTTCTGCTTATAGGGTTATTATTAAAAATAAAAAAGGACAGAGTAAAAATAGTTACATTACTATTCTTACTCTGTCCTTTTACCTGAAAGATTCTTCCTAAGAAATTAGGAGATAATTTATTAAAGTACGCTTGTAAGGAATTTTTCTAAAGTTTAGGAATTGCCCCTTCGGTGCTTTTTTGCATAAAGCTCTCCAGAGTTCTGTCCGGTAACAGTCCTTTTGCCTGAAAGTTTCAATACTTTTGGTATCTTACCTCTTCGGCTCCTTTTCTTTTATGATGGAAAGAAAGGGTCTCTCCTGTTACCTTCATACAGATTACAATATTTTATTTTAGGTCAAATAATGATAGAAAATTGATGGTTAGGATGTGTTACTTGGTGTGTCTCTTGGGATAGAGAAAGAGTGTTATTCTTAGTCTAAATCTTAGATAATATAGCTATTTATTTTAGTATAATATTATTACAGATATTCTGCTTAGATGAAAACTACTCTTATTAAATTATTTTAGTCATTATTTTATATATACTATACAACTTATTAAAAATTCTTCTTTTTTAGGAAAAATATTTTAAAATATACCTTTCTCTAATTATATTATTCCCCAAAAGAATAAATATTAGACATTAATTTAAGGTTTTATTAAAAAATAAAGCCCTTCAGCTAAATGCCAAAGGGCTTGAAATTGACGAGCTCCCCCTGCCAGACAGAACGATTATCGAACTTTTTGCATGAGTGAGGAAACTGTAAAAGTATGTCGTAAATTAGAAGAAGTAATTAGCATTTGTTAAGAATTTAAAAAAGGCAGACACTTCAATTATGAAGTCCTGCCTTTTGATTTTCTTGGCTCCCCCTATTGGACGCTTTCAGAACTTTTAAGGAAAATATTACAACTGAAAATATTAGATTAAATCAGTTAATTCTTCAATATTGAAGCGATATCTAAAGATTAGAATTTGCACAATATTTATAAAATAAAAAAGCCCTTTAACAGTATGCTAAAGGGCTGGAAATTGTCAGGCTCCCCAGACAGGACGAGTTTCGCAACTTTTTTGTTTAAATGATGAGACGGAAAGGGTGTATCATAAGTTAGAAGAAGTAATTAATATTTGATATTATTATTGATTACTAAACCCCCTTTCAAAACGTAAGAAAAAGTTACCGAATTATTGAGCTAGAACAACCGCCTTTTTTCCACAAAGTACGAACCCTCCGTTTCATCTCTGGTATTTCTCTTTATTCTTCTCCCAACCAATCCCTCCATTTTGCTTCATCTTCTCCAAAATCTTCGCCGGTAATCTTATTAAGTGCCCCTGCTGCTGCTCTGCGGACACTCCCAAATTCATCCTTCAGGGCAGAGATAAGGATTTCTACTGCACGGGAGTCTTTGAGTTCTCCAAGTGCCACTGCTGCTGCCTCGCGGACACTCCCAAATTCATCCTTCAGGGCAGAGATAAGGGTTTCTACTGCACGGGGGTCTTTGAGTTCTCCAAGTGCCACTGCTGCTGCTCTGCGGACACTCCAATTTTCATCCTTCAGGGCAGAGATAAGGGGTTCTACTGCACGGGGGTCTTTGAGTTCTCCGAGTACCCATACTGCTGCAGAACGGACACTCCCATTTTCATCCTTCAGGGCAGAGATAAGGGGTTCTACTGCACGGGGGTCTTTGAGTTCTCCAAGTGCCCTTGCTGCTCCAGAGCGGACATTCCCATCTTTATCCTTCAGGGCAGAGATAAATTCAGGGACTTTTCTTTTTGCCTCCTCTGTCTCTCGCCACTTAGGATCAATCTCTTCAAGTGCCTTTATTGCTGCAGAGCGGACATGCCAATCTTCATCCTTCAGGGCAGAGATAAGGGGTTCTACTGCACGGGGGTCTTTGAATTCTCCGAGTGCCTCTACTGCTGCCCTGCGGACATCCCCATCTTCATCCTTCAGGGCAGAGATAAGGGGTGGCATGCCCAATACCTTTGCGATAGCTTTGAAGAAAGCCGGAATAAAACCTCGATTAAATGCTGCTTGAAATGGTGCATCATTTGGAGTTGGGAAACTACTATGGATAGTTCCGTATGGTCCTTCTGCGTATGAGAAGTCCCATCTGAAAGTTTTATCTCCTGCTGAGAATGATATTTTTCCTTCTACAGTAGCCTTGGTCCAATGCAAGCTGCCCATTGTACCCCCATAACTCGCACTGCCAGGAATTCCTTTTGCCTCAATGGAGATTGTAGCATCATAAGTAGTTGCATCTTCCTCTACTACCGAAAGGCCTGCGTAATTCAGAATCTTTTCAGCATATTCATAAAAAGGCAGGCTCACCTTATCAGCCTCCTCATAGGTCTGCCTTACCACAACACGAGCTCTTTTAACATCTCTGAATGCTTGAGTCAGCGCATTTATGTCTACTATGTTTTCTTGTGCTAGGCCTGTTGCCATCCACCCAAACAAAAGAAACACTACCATGAAGACACTTGCAAGCCACATACTTTTACTTCTTACACTTGTTAACCTATTCATACCAATCCTCCTTTTGGCGAATGTCGCCTAACCTTCTTGGCTAAAAGAATTGCGATAGCATTTGGATGTTAATCTTTTAACCTGTGTTATCTGTCCTTGCGGACAATCTCAAAGATAGAACCGCCTTTTTTCCATAAAGTACGAGCCCTCCGTTTCATCTCTGGTATTTCTCTTTATTCTTCTCCCAACCAATCCCTCCATTTTGCCTCATCTGCTCCAAAATTTTTGCCGGTAATCTTTTCAAGTGCCTCTGCTGCTACATAGCGGACAATCACAGCTTCATCTTTCAGGGTAGAGATCAGAAATTCTATCTTTTGAGTATCTCCTAATTTGTACAAGCTAAAAGCAGCCTAGATTTGAACATCCTTACTTTTATCTTTTAACGCCTGTTTTAAAGGCTCTACCGCCCGTTCATCCCCTATCTTCCCCAATGCCACTGTTGTATTCTTTCGGACATTCGAATCCTCATCCTTCAGGGCTGCAATTATTCCTTCTGTTACCTTCATACAGAATAAAATATTTAGTTTTTTGTTGGGTGATGATAGAAGATTGATGGTTTTATGGTTAGTATGGTTAGAATGTGTTACTTAGTGGGTCTCTTGGGATAGGGAAAGTATGCTACTCTTAGGCTAAATCCTAGATAATATAGCTTTTTATTTTAGTATAATATTATTATAGATATTCTGCTTAGATAAAAAATACGCTTATTTTATTTTTTTAAGTTACTATTTACATATATACTATACAACTTATTAAAAATCCTTCTTTTTCTGGAAAATAAATACAAAAAGAAAAAAGCCCTTCAGCAAATGCCAAAGGGCTTGGAATTGACAAGCTCCCCAGACAGAACGAGTTTCGCAACTTTTGTATGAATGATGAAACTGAAAAAGTATATCATAAGTTAGAAGAAGCAATTGGGATCTGTTAAGAATTAAAATATAGAGTTACTCTTTAAGTATATTTGTTTAATTAACTTGCATTTATGGTTAGAATAATTAATACCTTATAATCCTTAAGAGATAGGGCATGACCTAAATTGATCGCCGTCGTAGTTTTCCCGGTCCCGCCTTTAAAATTTAATATTGCAATTTTTCTCATAAATTCCCCCTGCTATATGCTTGTAATGTTTGTATTGCTTGTAATACTTAATATTTAAAAAATTTAATAGGAACATCTATATATATATTATCATCTACTATCCCTTCTGTTAATACTCCACCTTTTGGATTGTCTTTTTCTTCTTCTATAAAAAGACATAGAGGCTTCTCATGGCGCAGAATCGAAATAATATCACTGAATTGACTGATAGGATAATGGAGATTTATCTTATCCACCCATCCATATTTTTCTACCCAATTTGACCCATACTTTCTACATTCATTTGGAGGAATCTCTGAGTCATCCTTAAAGAATTTTATTGTTAGTGCGGTACCATCATGCTTTCGTTTTGCTCTTTTGTCATCACTATAACAACTTATTTTTATTATACAATCGCCTGGTTTTCTTTCTTTGTCATTGGCATAGTAACAAAGGCTGTAATGAGTAAATTTTAGCTTTAAATAAGTCATTTTATAACCTCCTTTTTAATTATTTTTAATTAATATTCCAGTTTCGCTTTACTTAAAAAATACTTTTTCAGCTTTTGATATAGGGAAAATTTCAGCAATTGTTTATTTTGCAAGCCTGCCTACTTTCGGATCATCAGCGCTTCTAATTCTCCAGCAAAATTCAATGCGGGACCATATAACAGTTTTTTCAGTTAGTTTCCGGAACTCTTTAAGGACTTCAGGATTGATTGCTAAATTGCCATTCCGATTTTCATATACGAATTGAGATCCGAATTTATCTTCCATCAAATACACAACTTCGTTTTGGTAAAGTTCACGCTTTTTATTTATTTGATTAAGCATCCAACGGGCTACATCAGAAGCTTTTATTAGCGAATTATTTTTCTTTTTCATTTATATCAACTCTAATCAAGGAATCAGGTGAAAAATCGCCTTGTTCAAGCTTTTTTCCCGCAAACCACTGGCAAAGGACCCAATCAAAATGACGGGGATTTTTAACTGTCATAACAGGACCACCTGAAATAAGTTTGACTGTATCTCCAGTTTTAAATGCTTGATTTGATTTACTACTATCCATAATTAAACCTCCTTTTTTATTCATATTAAATACTCTCTTTATTATGATTAATCTTTTTCGTGTCTTAAAAGACGTCTCAATTCAAGAAGTATTGCCACTACAATTATTATAATTAATACCCAATCTATATTTGTCCTAGGACCACTGGTGTATATCCATATTAATAAAACTGAGCCTATCAAAAATCTTATTATGCTTTTCATTACCATTGACCCCTTTTTTAAAAAGTCCTGCCCTCCGGAAGAAATACAAAAACCGGAGAGCAGGTCGGCAACCCGAAGAACTCTGGAGAGAGAAAGCCGGATCACCGAGATTCGATTCCTTTTATTTACATCATAAAGTTATCAATCCAAAACTTTATTAGAGGATAAAAAAAGTAAATAATGACAAGTATAAATAACCAAATTAAAATATCTTTTAAAATATTTAATAAAGTCTGGCTGATTTTACTTAAATTGACCGTCATATTAACCGCCTGCTAATTAAAAAGCCGGCCAAAGCCACTGATATAATTATCCCGGCTACTACAAGAGCCAATAGGTTAGGTAATGATAAAAGGTTGATGGTTGGATGGATAGTATGGTTAAGAGTGATACTTAGTGGGTCTCTTGGGATAGAGAAAGAGTGCTACTCTTAGGATAAATCTTAGATAATATCGCTTTTTATCTTAGTATAATGATATTATAAATATTCTGCTTAGATAAAAAATAGGCTTATTAAATTTCTTTTAGTCTCTATTTTATATATACTATACAACTTATTAAAAATCCTTCTTTTTCTGAAAACTAATTTATAAAAATAAAAATGACCTTCAGCAAAATGCCAAAGGGCTGGAAATTTTCAGGATCCCTAATGTTTTCCAATTGGAAACTGATTATTCAAGAATTGAAAATACTCTATAATTTAAAGAAGTTAATTAATCTTCCTGTTAGTGTTCCAAATAATGTGTAGTTAAGTATAAGCCCTTAAATCCTAAGGATTTCTTTGCAAATATGGCATATATACAAGAAATTAGGAGCATATAGTAGTAAAAGAGAGAATATTAGAGGAAAGAAGGCTAAAAGCGGGGAATCAAAAGGGTAAAGAAAATATATCTTTAATTTTAGCGTGTTTTAAGCCCCTATTTTAAAGTGGCTGGTATGAATCATCCTATTTTTTAAATACGCCTCATATACGCCAAATACGAAGCTTTTTTTAAAAACGCTAAAACCTTATATATCAACGGTTTCATTGATTTTTAGCAAAATCAACTCGTAATTCGTTGATTGTCTGTTTGATTTCCTTGATTTCAGCAGTAACATTATGAGAAAATTCCTTTTGATTCTTCACTATTTCGGTAATAAAGAACTCTAATTTCCATACTAAATATACAGAAAGCACCAGGGGAAAGCCGTTATTTGCTATTAATTTTAGTACATATTCAATATCCAATTAATTTACTTCCTTTCCAAACCCGCTTTGGCCCAGGCCTAATATCCAGATGTAAGAAATTTTTCTTTTCATAAAATCCAATACCGTTAAAGCCTATTTCCTGAGCAAAAAGAAGAAGATCGAAAAGCAAGAAATCTTTTACGTGAATGTCTACCGCCATACCCAGGAGATGATAAGAACCGGAAACTCCCCCTACCTTATGATTTTCTTCTTTACAGCGGTAACCGGAATTGATATATACCGGCCTATTTATAACCATCCTTAAATGATTTAACCTGGCCAAAAGGTCCGGAGACAACATAACCCGCCTGCAGCAGGGACACTCAAACTCACGCAGAGAAAAATATTCAGTTAATTCTATATCATTGATTGTATTCATAGCTTATTTATATCTTAAAGTCCTGCCGTTTCTTACTACATCCGGCATAGCCTTATATATAATTTCATTCACCTCCGGGACAGTAGCTTTCATCAGATCCTTTACATAGGATATTTCACCCTCTTTTAATTCTACTTTTTGATTCCTTAATATTTCAATCAACTTTATCCAGGCTATTTTCCATTTTTCCTCACCATTCCCTATGCCCAGTTCTTCTTCAGCCCAAAGCATAGCAGCCAGTATAGCCTCCTTTATTTTGTCTGTCCTATCCTGACCAAACTTATTAATCATAAATTTAGAGGCCAGGCCAACCAGAAAAACCAGAGCGAAATCTAATAGATATTTCGTGATAAAACCTTCTAACATTTATTACTCCTTTCTCTCTACCAGGGAAGGTCCGCGGCCCTTCCAAGGAGAAATATTACAATATATTAAAGTTATACATCCATAACATCGGTAGACTTGTAATCAAGTATCCGAGCATTGACTTTAGCTACTAAGTCATTCCCGTTGTTATGGAAGATGTTCTTAGTGATGATAGTATCCATAACTCCTTCAATAGCTGCATCCTGTGCCGCAAAATCAACGTAATCTCCATCATCTACGTTCTTGGGGTTATTCAAGGTTAGATTTATGGTTTTAGCTGCACTGTCTCTAAACTGCATATACAGTCTCTTATAACTGGTTACTTCTCCTAATTCGGTTGCCATTTATTTTTCACCTCCTTTTTTGTTTATGGCTTACAATTGTTAGCGATTATTCAGTAAGTTGAGATTCTTTTTCAAGTCTGGTTTCATCTACGGTGTACTTCTGCAGACCCGCTAAAGCAGTAGCTGTATCATAGACATCTTGGTCTAAAGCAGCTGATTTAACCTTAGCAAAGGTCTTACTGTTGATGATGGGTGCTCCGGTATCCGGATTGGTACCTATTACCAGTCTAAATTGCAGGCTTGAATCACGGGGGACGGTTATTACTGTTGCCATTTATTTTCACCTCCTTTTTTATGGGATTTGAATCAAGTAAAACCAAGAAGTATATGAATATATTATCATATTACCATCTATAAGTCAATATTAGAGCATTATCAGCTTTATTAATGCATAAAGGTTCTTTTATCTTTGTTTTTCTTTGATTAGTTCATTATTTCATACAAATATAAGGGATCCTCCCTGATACAAGAAGGACCCCCGGACTTTTCCATATATAAAGCTATTATTTGTAAAATTAATAAAAGAAGTTTATGATAAGCATAAGAATCTATAAAGATATACCGCACTCTAATTAAAGTGAGGTTAGTAATTTTGCCACAATTTTCCCGGATCACAATAATTGAAGCCATTGGACTATTAGAATCCTTAACTCTAGATAAGCTTGATAGATTTTTATTGAAATATAGATTAGAGAGAATATTTCATCAAGAATTGGGATCAAATACTGCTAAGTTAAACGCTGTAATAAAATTTCTTATTTATAATCCTGATAAAAAAGGCCCTTTTGGGGCTAATCTAACTTTCGAAATAATCGAAGATGAATTGAGTATTATACCTCCCCCCAACATACTTGCTCCTCGACTAGTAGCGGAGCATTTTCCTAAATTATTAAACTCTCTTAAACACGATGGATATATCATTACAAATAAGAGCAAGCTTAAAACAATGTTACCAGAGGGTATTAAACTTGTTGAGAAAGAAAATGAGTTACATTCATTATTGAATAAATATGGATTTACAACGACAAAAGGACATATAGATCAAGCAATAAGCGCACATACTAGGGGTGATTGGGCTTCAGCAAATGCACAATTAAGGTCATTCATGGAAAGCTTATTTGATTCAATTTGTGGTAAAATAGTTGGTGATAAGACAACCTTGCCACCACCAGGACATCAGAGGCGTGAACTTCTAGCCGAACTAAACCCCCCATTTTTTATACCTACTCTGAATGAATGGGGAATAGGTAGCCAGTGCGGATTTTTGCAGGGACTTTGGAAACGGCTACATCCACAAGGTTCTCATCCAGGATTGTCCGATGAAGAGGATAGTACATTTCGTCTTCATTTAATGATTTTAACTGCAGCATACTATCTTAAACGGTTGGATAGTAGACCGGGAAATCCGTGATATATTTAAATCGAACTTCGGCTAACACAACATAAAATGCTTGTGCCTAACGGCACCCACCCAAATTTTTGCTTCGCAAAAACTTCTTTTATCCGCAAAACGTTAGGCGAAATGCTGTCTTATGGAGGAAATAATGCTCGATACAACTTATCTTAAGATTCTTCGCAAGATAAATGTCCAGCTGAATAACACCAGTATAAACTGGGCGGTCACTGGTAGTTTTGGTTTTGCACTTCAAAGTCTACCTGTAGAACCTAATGATATTGATATTCAAACTGATAAAGAGGGAGCCTATGAGATCGAGCGCCACTTTTCCGAGTTTATGACCAAAAGAATAACTTTTTCTTCTACAGAGAAAATTCGCTCACACTTTGGCGAATTGATGATCGACGGAATCAAGGTGGAGATTATGGGAGACATTCAGAAGCGGCTTGAGGACGGAAGCTGGGAGAACCCTGTAGATTTAAAAAATCACAAGAAGGTTGTAGAGATTGAGGGGATGCAAATACCTGTACTTTCTCTGGAGTATGAGTATCAGGCATATATGAATTTGGGCAGGATAGAAAAGGCAGAAATGTTGAGGAATTGGTTACAAGGTGAGCATGGATCTTCGGATAGCACATCGCCTAACAGCGGATAAAAGGGAAATTAAATGTTTTTCCAAATTATTTTCGGTAACTTCTTTTATCCATAAAATGTTATATGAAATGGTGGTTTTCACCATTTTGATATAATCCCCTATCTAGAATATAATAATCATTAGTAAAAATTAAAATAGGCCAGGCTTATAAAATCGATTGTAGATGTCCACTTTTTCTCTCTCCCCCGATATTTTTATTAAAATGAGTTAACCTGCTTTTATTAACTTCCTGGTAAATAACTTCTGATCATCTCATCCCTACAACAACCGCCCGCCAGGAACTTTTTTTGCTAAGAAGCTTAATTAAAAAGTCTACCCATACATAACAAGACTCTATCGGACATTCTAAAAGAAATAATTTCGCGCATATCTTATCCGATAAAGCTTTGTTATGTATAGCAAAAAAAACATTATATTTTTAACCAGTTAAAAGCTTTTTTAGCCTGGTTAAAAATATAAAGGCGGGCTAAAGCAGATACTTTTTATCGTAGGGCTAAATCTCTCTTCCCGGTACTCGCATGGCTCCCCTCCCTTCCCCCCCTGTTCCTGATCATTGTCCTTCTACGTTTTAATATTTTTTACCTGCTACGTGCGTACTCACCAGGTAGAGCAGGATAAAAAAAACTAAAACTATTTCAAGAGTTTACATGTGCGACACCGGTGGCGTTTATAGAAGGCTCAGCACCGCAAAAACCACAGCAAAAACATTAAGCGTAGGGCTTTTTTTGCGGCACTGGCTTCTGCAAACGCCAGGAGAAGAAAATCCAAAGAAAAGAAAAAAATATCTTTCCCTGGCGATAAGTAAAAACTACATAAATAAAAAGTTTCTTTTCTTCTAACTTTTTATTTATGTAGTTTTTACTTATCGCTATCCGCAAGGAATCCGAAAAAAATAAGCACCGAAAAGGGAGATAAAAAATTCCCGCTATTATCCTTTCATTTATTTTTTTATCTCTCTTTTACGGGGAGAAGACTAAGCCACCGTTCGCTAACCGCTACACATTCTGTATCAGAATAAAGATATATAAGAGGGGGGTGATTTTCCCTTCTTATATATCTTTTAAGCATTCGTCTTCTCTTTAGCATTACACGATAAAAATATATTCAAATTTTTTCCTAAATTTTAATTATTTTTTGAGTGTTATGCCTGCCTTTTCGCTTTTCTATTTCTGGTATTGCTTTTTGTAAAAGAGGGGTGCTTTTCCCTTGTTTACAAAAAGCAATACTCTTTCTCTCTCCCTGGCAATACTCTCACCAGGTAAATTACTATTTATCCTGTTGAGTGTATTGCTCTTTCTTTTTACTTCTTACTGCCCGAAGATATTTTTTTTGAGTCAACGGGAAGATGTTTTTAATCTTCCTGTAAAGACTCAGAATAAATTTTGTTCGGGCAGATCATTCGGCAATATAAAGATATTTCAACCAGGTAACTGAAAAGGTTTTTTTGCTATGCAAGTTACTGCTTGCAGGGGTACAAAAAACCTTTTCAGTTACCTGGGTAGTTATATCAAAAGGGGAGAGCAACATTTGTCAGTAGTGGATACTTTCACTGCTGCCAAATGTTGCGGTATTGTCTTTGCACTTATGAAGCAATATGAGTCTAAAAGCGGGCTTCTTTTAGTCTCATATATGCTTCATAGGTGCGTCCTATATTTGATTTTCTTCTCTCCGGATAAAATTATATTTCGTAAATAGGGGCTGTTTTTGCCTTATTTATTGAAATATAATTTTATCCTTTCTTCCGGTGATCACAATCTAAAAGGGTTTTTCCTTTTAGGTTGTGTTAACCGGTCTTTCTTTCTTAAAGTTCTCTTGCTCTTAACACCTGTTGATATTTTTCTTTGGTCCAACGGGGATATGTTTTTAATACCCATGTAAGGGCCAGAGAAAAATTTGAATAGGTGGTTATCTCTGACGGCAATATGAAGACAATCAATCAGGCAATAGAAAAGTATTTTTCCCTATTCCTAAAATGCTTTTGAATTGCCTGGAGTGTTACGATAAAAGGGTCTACCTGCCTGCAGCA
>Ga0268281_1000259_pt1 | contig 41918 bp, 47 predicted proteins | sample saktaG_10_FD_190134 | JGI IMG/M metagenome (GOLD analysis project Ga0268281, IMG submission 190134) | Saline water microbial communities from Sakinaw Lake, British Columbia, Canada - sak_2011_5_24_50m | ecosystem: Environmental > Aquatic > Non-marine Saline and Alkaline > Saline ...
CAGAGAGATGTAAAGATGCTTTATAAACTTTTCAAAGAGCAATCTGTGGTGCCAAGAACTTTTTCGGGATATCTATATGCCCAATATTGCACAACTATATTTTTGCAACTGTTGAAGATGAGTTAAAGGCAGTTCTGCTTCCGTCCCTGGCTTTCTCTACCAGAAATGTTACATGGGATGAGGCGTCTATGGTCGAAAACGTATGTTCTCTTTGATCCTGCTCGGGCATAACCCATGCATTTTACCTGTTCCGCGGTCACCTGTCTACTTTTCTTAACTTAACGGCTGATATCGTTGTGCTTCATTTTATAAATATGTCTGCTTGCTCTGTTCTGTTTTTGTTCCAAACGCCTCCGTTCTTTTGGTGTGAATTTGCCATCACGGCAGACCCTTCGTTTAGATTTCTCGATATGGCGCTGTTCTCTTTCAAGCATGCCTGCTTCCCGACAGGTGAGTTCACCGCTCTTTAATCCCTGTCCGATTCTTTTCTGCTGGGCAACCTGCCTCTTACCGACCTTGCTTGCAAAGGCCACATTTGTAAATACAAGACCTGAGATAATCATTGAAATTACCACTATCATACCGAACTTTTTCATATGTCATTCTCCTTTATGCTTTTGAGTCTTTGCATTATTAGACGAATATCCGGATTAATTTGTCTACAAGCATTGAAAAAAAATAATGAGACCTCTACCGAAACTCAGAAGGGAAGGTCGGGTGGCATGGATTCGCCTCAGGCGGATTTGTCCGTGGATGGATACGTCAAAGGGCAAAGAGATTATTGGGGCCGATGCCTGCATGTGCGTTACCGCACGCAGACAGGCCCTCATCGGCCCATTCTTCGCTTTTATTCAAGAAAATTATCCAAAAATTCCCTGAGAGCGGGGCGGATGTAAGTATGGTTGAGGTCAAAACGCTTTACCGCCCTTGCCAGGGTTTGAATCTTATCTTTGGTTGTTGCCTTTGAGTTTATAATGAAGACATATTCTCCTTTTAGCCGGCAGAGACCGCCTGTATTTAAAAAATCCTCTTTCTTTATGGTCTCATATCGGATTTGTATCCCAAGCTTCCCGGCCAATTCCTCAAGCTGGCTCAGAATGATATTATCATCCAAACTGAAGTACCTCCTGGAGAAAAGATCGTTCGGGGCGAGAACTCTCCCATTAAATGCTACTTAAAATAACATCAAGATTCGCAAAAAACAAGACATGTCCTCTTAAACCTTCAACCTTATTTAATGAGACCCTTGCATAACGTCCCCTTTTGCCCAATTTCTGCGTCAGTCTCAAATTTTAATCCTCGAAATATCCGACATATTCCTGTGGTTAAAATTTTCACCTTCCTTGAACTTGAACAAAATTGAACATTCTGCAAAGGTCTCTTAATAAAAAGCAATTGACAATATAGCTATCCAGCCTATAAATATAGTATAGGTTAAATAAAAAAGGAGCTGCCTTGCCTGATGGACGTTTTCTTCAATCCTGACGGGATAGCAATCATTGGCGCCACAGACAACCCTTCAAGGGGAGGTTATCATATCCTGAATAACACCCTGGGTGGTTACAGGGGCAGGGTGTATCCCGTGAACCCGAAACATGACTCCATTCTTGGACTTAAGTGTTATCCCGATATTCAATCCATTCCCCACGACTTCGAGCTGGCCATTTATTTTATCCAGGCCAATCTTCTTCCCGCCACTATAGAAGAATGTTCCGGGAAAAAGGTAAAGGGTATTATTGTTGAATCAGCCGGGTTTGCCGAGGCAGGTGAGAAAGGAAAACGGCTACAGGAAAAATGTCTCAATCTTGCCGGAAAACATAATATACGGCTCTGGGGTCCAAATTGCATGGGGCTTCTTGATGGTCATCTCAGGCATGTGTTCTCTTTCATGTTTACTGACGAATGGAAAACCCTGATGGCTCCGGGGAATATCTCTATGATCGTACAGAGCGGTATGCTCTCAGCCACCTTTTTCATGATGATTCTTGAACAGGGAGGAATGGGCATAAGCAAGGTGTGCTCCATTGGCAACAAGTGTGATGTAAACGAAACGGAACTCCTGGAATATCTTATTAATGACCCTCATACCGGGGTAATCGGGCTGTATGTGGAATCCATTATTGATGTCAGACGTTTTATGGAACTGTGTATGTCGACCAGAAAACCTATTATCGTCCTCAAGGGTGGCAGGAGTCCTTCAGGAGCGAAAGCAGCCATTAGCCATACCGCGAGCATGGCAGGAGACTACACCATTATGAGCCATGCATTCAGGCAGGCAGGCATCGTCCCGGTATTCGATGTTAACGAACTAATGGACTTCTTGAAAGGTTTCTCCATGACGCACAGCAGCAGGAATGACGGTGGCACTGCCGTCGTTTCGTTCTCCGGCGGTGGGGGAATCATTACGGCTGATTTCCTCCATGATTTTAACCTCCCCCTCGCACAACTATCTGAGAAGACATTACAATCCATAAAAGAGGTCTTTCCTCCATGGATGGAGCCTTCTAATCCCGTAGATATATGGCCTGCCGTTATAGAGAGCGGCATGGAGAGAGTTTACACAAAGGTTATTGACGCCGTAATGCACGATGAAAATGTGGATTCACTCATCGTACATCTGTTTTCAGAAAGGATTAACAGCAACAAGTTGCGCCCGCTGAGTGAGATGAAGGATAAACTGGCAAAACCCGCTATCGTCTGGGCGGCAGGCACGTGGGAAAGTTACCATAAATTCAAAAAAGATTTAGAGGAAATGGGCATTCCCGTCTTTGAAGAAATGGGACGGGGGGTTAGTTTTCTCTCTGCCGTAAAACAGCACTACCTCAAAAAGTCTCGCGTGTGATATACCGAGACTGCGACTCAGGGAAAATTGAAAATGAAAAATACAAAAGTTGGAATCGGGTACAGCAACATAAACGATGCCTACCAATCAGGCAGGATTGCAGCCGAAAGGGCAATAGCGGATCAAGGCATACAGCGGCCTGACCTTGTGCTTGCTTTTTGTGCGGGCCAACTTGATCATAATGAATTTTTTGCCGGCTTGCAGTCTGTCGTGGGCAAGAATATACCGATCATTGGCGGCTCAGCGGCAGGTATCATTACAAATAATGATTTGTCATATAAAGATGCACCGGCTGGCGCTGCTATCATTGAAACCGATACGATCCAATTCAGAGTTGCTGCTGTGGGAGAATTAAATAAAGGGGAACAACTGGCGGGACAAAAATTAATAGAAGAATTGTCAGGCAAATCAGAGGACAAATTGTTACTGATATTTTACGACTCTGTTCGGATACCAGCAACAAAAGAAGAACCGCCTGTTTTAAATACTTCATCCAATCTGCTTGCCGGTATAGAAAAGAACCTCCAGCCCGATGTACCCGTTATCGGAGCCGGATTAATAGGAGATTACACCTTTAGTGCCACGAAGCAGTTTTGCGGCTCGTATGTGGGCAGTCAATATGTGGCAGGCCTTGTATTGTCCGGAAATTTCCAGCCATATTACCGGATCATGCATGGCTGCACACCTCTTGATGGAATGTATCACAAAATTACAAAGATGGAGGGTTCCGAAATTTATGAACTCGATGACAGACCTGTAGTTGACATTATTGATGAAATATTCGCAAATAAGGATTGGCGGGAGCAACACCCTGTAAATTATTTAACCGTCGGGGTAAACTTCGGAGAAAAACACGGCGAACCCCAGGAAAGCCATTATGTAAACAGATTGATCACGGGCATTCTACCCGACGGAAAAGGTATTGGCTTATTTGAGGCAGATCTTGCAACGGGGGTGGAGATACAGTTTATGCTAAGGGATGCAGAACTCATGCTGGAATCCTCCGAGAGAAATGCCGCGGAATTGATTGAAAAGATTGAAGAAGACGGGAAAAAGGCCGTATTCAGCATGTACATTGATTGCGCCGGGCGTGCGGCCGATAGTTCAAATACGGTCATTGAAGAGGCGTCTAAAATCCAGGAAGTATTGAACCATCACAATGTTCCCTTATTGGGATTTTACTCTGGCGTTGAGATTGCTCCTCTTCTCAGAAAAAGCAGGGGGCTGGACTGGACTGGAGTCTTGATGATTTTAGCCGAGGATTATAAAAATGTCTGATGAAAAAACGAACTGGAAGGATAAGGCTTTAGAATTAGAGGCCTTATTAAAGGAAGAAACGGCCAGGTCAGGATACTATCAGCAAATTGCAAAGCAATCCGGGCGAAAACGCCTGAGAGAAATTGAAGATCTATCAAAGATCATCACCAGGTTCAAGATAGCAGAAGAGGCGCTTCGGGAAAGCGAGCAAAAGTACCGTCTCCTTGCCGAAAACGTGTCAGATGTAATCTGGACAATGGATACTAACCTTCGATTCACTTACACAAGTCCCTCTGTTAAACGTATGAGGGGCTACAGTTCCGAGGAAGCAATGAACCAAACGCTGGAGGAAATATTAACTCCAGATTCCCTCCATATTGCCATGCAGGCCTTCGAGGAAGAAATAGCCATGGAAAGGTCGGGGCAAGAGGATCTTTTAACACCGCGGAATCTCGAGCTTGAACTGGTCTGCAAAGATGGTTCCACTATCTGGACAGAAGCTAAAATTACTTTCCTGCGAGATCTGGATGGCCGGCCCGTGAGAATACTTGGAGTCACACGTGACATTTCCGAACGCAAGCAAGCGGAAGAAGCCTTGAGAAAAAGGGAGCATGAATTGGAAGTCAAGTCTAATTATCTTGAGGAAACCAACATCGCCATGAAGGTTTTGCTAAAACACAGAGAGGAAGATAAAATCAAACTCGGGCAGGATGTTCTGGCAAATGTCAAAGAACTTGTTTCGCCTTTCATAAACAAACTAAAAACGAGTCGATTGGACGACGATCAAATTGCCTGCGTTGACACGATCGAAACGAATCTTGACAATATCATCTCACCTTTCCTGCGCAACATGTCCTCACAACAATACAGACTAACACCCAAAGAAATTCAGATAGCCAATCTCGTCAAGGAGGGCAGATCCACCAAAGAGATAGCGGAAATGCTGAATTTGTCTACAAGCGCGATTGATTTTCATCGGAATAATATTCGAACAAAGCTTGGTTTAAAGAATAAAAAAATTAATCTGCGATCCCACCTTTTATCACTATCATAGTATTAGGTTTTTACTGACATATTCCTAACAATTATTTAATATTGCCTTTATGGTTATGAGACATATATACTTTATAGCAATTTCTTATTAATTGTTGTGATTCCAATTCCTTATCTAAAATAACACAGGAAAGCTCCGGGATTAAAAGACGAGAAGGAAAGAAATTGAAAAGGAGTCCAAATATAATTACAAAAAAGATAAAGTGTCTTGGTTGTAATCATGAAGGAAGGATAGATGTCGGCACATCTGCTGCTACCACGGCATCCGGAATTTTTGAGTATTTAGGCCATAACCCCCACACCGGCGATTATTATGTCCGTTGCCCCGCATGTGGAATTGATCTGTCAGTCAATACAATAGAATCATCGACTCCCCACAGGATGACGGGATTCCCAAGTTCATTCGATCCTGCCATCCCGGACAACTTAAACGAAACATCTTCTCTCGCCGCATGGTGGGTTCCTGTCTGGTGGACCACGTATATTGTGTCATTTCTTTTCGTACTATCTTTAAGTTTAATCCTTATTTTTTAACACCGCATTATTTAAATTATCACTTCTCTGGACAGACCCCTGGTCGACATGGTAGAAAGGTAAAATTATAAAACGTTCGGAGAATGAGCAATGGAAAACGTGTTTATATTTACGATGAGCGATACAGCAACAGCAGAAACCTTCAGAACGTCCATTGAAAATGGTCATGATCTTGAGGAAGTATTGAATCTTGTTGAGGATGAGATACAAAAAGAAAAATTAAGGCATTTTTATCCTGACGGAAAATGTTATATTTGGGGAGAGCAGGAAAAAAACGGGGCTAATCGATCGAAATGGAAAACTATAACCGAAGGTGATCTGTTGCTTGGCTACCGGGAGGGGTTAATTGTATCCACATCCTACGTCCTGGCAAAAACGGATAATCATTCACTGGCAATAAGGGTATGGGGGGAACACGAGGAGGGACCCTTCAGGCTAATGCTTTTTATGACCAAACCACATTTATGTGAAATTAAAATAGTACCCCAGATGTTCAAATATCTTGATCCGGAATATACCGGATTTACAAAACTCAACCCGGAAAAGCTCAAAAACATAATACTTCACTATGGATCATTAGATGAATTCACCAGATTCGCCCTGGGACAGGATTTTCCTTTCAGCCTCCGCCACTCTCCATAAGCATATATAACTACCTGGGCCACCACTTCTTTCGTTTCCTGCCGACGTAAGCTACTAAGCACGCACACCTTCAGAATATTATCTATTTTTACCATAAGTTAGAAAATATCTCTTGACAAATTGAATTTCAAGGTCTATATTTTCAAACTTTCTTGCAATACTCATGAACAGTGGATCCCCCATCTGGTATGAAGTTGCCAAATGAGGGATTTTTTATTTTGTAATACAGTTAGCAAAACAACTTGTTGGAGAAGGAAACATCACCATGATAAAGGACGGCCAGAAAGTCAGAAACATCGGTATCAGTGCACATATTGATTCGGGCAAGACGACGCTTACCGAACGGATTTTATTTTACACAAAACGTATCCACGCCATCCATGACGTCAAAGGAAAAGATGGCATCGGTGCAACTATGGATTCCATGGAACTTGAAAAGGAACGCGGCATCACCATCGCCTCAGCGGCCACTTTCTGCGAATGGCAGGAACATGAGATAAATATTATCGATACCCCGGGCCATGTTGATTTCACAGTAGAGGTTGAAAGATCTCTCAGGGTCCTCGATGGTGCCGTACTTGTTCTCTGCGCCGTAGGAGGTGTTCAGTCCCAGTCCATCACCGTTGACCAGCAAATGAGACGGTATAATGTTCCCTGTATCGCTTTTATAAACAAATGCGACCGGAGCGGAGCAGATCCTGACCGTGTCATTACTCAACTCAAATCAAAACTGGGACACAATGCTGTGGCCATGCAGATACCCATCGGACTTGAAATGGATTTGATGGGTGTCGTTGACCTTGTTGCCATGAAAGCCATCTATTTCGATGGCGAGAACGGAGAAAATGTACGTATCGAGAGCATACCGGAAGCTCTCATGCCGGAAGCCACAGCGAAGCGGGAAGAACTGATCGATGCAGCCTCGATGTTTTCAGACGAACTGACGGAGGCTATTCTCGAAGAACAGGAAATTTCTGAAGATTTGCTTGTAGATGCCGTACGCAGGGGAACGATATCACGCGAAATCACGCCCGTCCTTATAGGGTCTGCTTATAAAAATAAAGGCGTGCAACCCCTTCTTGATGCAGTTACAAGGTTGCTTCCTTGCCCTTCTGAAGTGGAAAACGAGGCGCTTGACATGGGCAATAATGAGAACCCCGTTATCCTGCCCAGTGATCCGGAAAAACCCGTTGTCGCCCTTGCCTTCAAGCTGGAAGATGGACATTATGGTCAGCTCACTTACATCCGCGTCTATCAGGGAACCATTGCCAAAGGTTCAACAATCATAAACGCCCGTAGCGGAAAAAAGGTCAAGGTTGGCCGCGTTGTCCGAATGCATGCAGACCAGATGGAAGATATCGATGCCATACCCGCAGGATATATCGGAGCTCTTTTCGGGATCGAGTGTGCATCCGGGGATACATTTGTGTCTCCCGGTATCAACCTGACCATGACATCCATGTTCGTGCCGGAACCCGTGATTTCTCTTGCTATAGTTCCGGAGGACAACAAATCACAGATTAATATGTCCAAGGCCCTCGGCAGATTTACGAAGGAGGACCCCACATTCAAGACATATGTCGACAATGAAACGAATGAAACGATTATTGAAGGGATGGGCGAGCTTCACCTTGAAGTCTATGTAGAAAGAATGCGCCGCGAGTACGGAGCCGTAGTAACGACAGGTAATCCTCGTGTCGCTTACAGGGAAACGATTACCCGGAGGGCAGAATTCGACTATATACACAAAAAACAGACCGGCGGTGCAGGTCAATACGGCCGTGTGGCCGGGCATATAGAGCCCACCACTGAAGGAGATTTTATCTTCGAAAACAGGATTACCGGTGGCGCCATTCCGACACAGTTCATCGCTGCCTGTGAAAAGGGGTTTAAATCATGCCTTGCGAAAGGTCCTAAAATGGAGTTTCCCGTGACTGGTGTTAAGGTGACAATAAATGACGGTGCATTTCATTCTGTTGATTCCTCCGAAATGGCATTTCAGGCAGCCGCCCGTGGCGCGTTTCTGCAAGGATATGCAAAAGCCAAACCCGTTATCCACGAACCGATCATGAAGGTAGTCGTTGAAACGCCGACTGAGTTTCAGGGTGCCATAATGGGTCTTTTGAATCAGCGCAGGGGAATGATTCTTGGCGCCCAGGACGAAGGCCCCATGTGCGTGATTGAAGCCCAGGTCCCTCTTGCCGAAATGTTCGCTTTTTCAACAGTTTTAAGATCCTCGTCACAAGGACAGGCCCAGTTTACCATGGAATTTGCCCTTTATAAACTGGTCCCGCAATCAATTGCAGAGGAAGTAGCCGAAAACGTGGCAAAACAAAAAAAGAGTGCAGCATAAAAAATTGCATTATAATGAACAACTTAAGATTGTTAAGATCAACAGGTTTGTCGCAGCCGCTATCCCTGTTCAAAAAAACAACAAGGATCATTAACCTTAAAGACAGGAATTTTGATATGTTAAAAAAAGATATTTTTCTTAAAAACCCTCTGAGCCTTCTGGTACATAACATCGATGATATCGTTTCTGAAGGTGGATTCGGAGCAGTGCTTTCACGCGCCGGAGTCGGCAAAACAGCGTTTCTGGTTCAGCTTGCCTTAAACAACATGCTGCGGAGCAAAAATGTCCTTCACATCAGCCTGAGTGATTCGGTAGATAAAGTCGGCCTCAGGTACAGAGAGCTGTTCCAGGATCTTGCAAAACAATATGATGTTGAGCAGACAAACGAACTCTGGGAAACCATGCTGCCGCATAGATTCATCATGACATTCAGGGTCGAGGGCTTCAGCGTACCCAGACTTGAAGAAAGATTGACCGACATTACGAAGCAGGAGATATTTCACCCCCGGATGATCATCATTGACGGTCTGCATTTTGATGAAGCGGTACGACAGCCCCTTGCCGATTTGAAAGCACTGGCGGTGAAGCATTCACTTCACGTTTGGTTTAGTGTCCATACTCACCGCCATGAAGAACACAGCCCGAATGATATGCCGACTCCTCTTTCTGACGTTGCCGATCTGTTTGATATCGCTCTTCAGCTCCATCCAGAAGGCAAAGAAATCCATGTAAAAACGTTAAAGGGCATACCTGAAACTTCTGATCATCCCGCACTGTCCCTGGATCCTTCAACTATGCTGATAAAAGATAAGAACTAATTGCCGGCTTCGTATTCAACACAATTCATTTGGGATCGTCTTAGAAAATATTTACTATAATATCACCGACAAATTTCCCCGGAGGAAATTATGATGCTAAATAATCGGATCGTTTTTCTGAACGGAGACTACGTCGCCTGGGATCATGCGACGGTTCATATAATGAGTCATAGCTTTGGCCGCGGTTCGGCAATCTTCGAGGTCCTTGACCTCCACAACACCGACGACGGCCCTGTTATTTTCAGGCTCGATGAGCATATCAACCGCCTCTTCAGAACTGCTGCTCTCCTTGACATGGAACTTTCTTTTTCACGTGAGGGTTTCCACGAGGCAGTCCGAAACACGGTAAAAAAGAACAGTCTCCGGCAGGGTTTCATCAAGATTGTCGGTTACTACCCTCAGATCTCATTTGAAATATTCCCGCCTCAAAAGAAGCTGGATGTGGCCATTTTCATCATCGATCCGGCCAAAGACCTCGTTGATCATGATTTCTCCTTCGAGCGAGGTTCAACGGCCTGCGTTTCCAAATGGGCCAAACTGGATCCCAGAACGGTACCGATCGAAGCAAAAGTGGCGGCTAATTATTTAAACGGAATGATGGCAAGAGGGGAAGCCGCAAGGCGTGGATTCGATTACCCGATCATGCTCGATACCCAGGGCTTTATCGCCGAGGGCGGCACCGAGTCTGTCTTTCTGGTCAAGGACGGCAGACTAATGACGCCATCGCTGGGCATGGTTCTTGACAGTATTACACGCAAATCCATCCTCCAGGCGTCCGCGGTAATCGGCATTGAAACGTTTGAAGGTCAATTGTTACCCGAACTTCTTTATGAAGCTGACGAAATATTCCTGTCCGGCACGCCGGTTAAGGCACTTCCCGTAAGACAGATCGAAGATCGATTGATAGAAGGAACACCGGGTCCACTTACCCGTAAGATTTCAGTCTTGATGGACAAGATAGTATCCGGCCGGGATAATCGTTTCAAGGACTGGTTATTCCCCGTGGGGGAAAAAGGAGAACACACCATATGAAAATCGGACTGATCGGCTTGCCCAATTCCGGGAAGACGACAATTTTTAATGCTCTTACTAAAATGGAGGCCTCAGTCACTGCATACTCCGATGCGAAGGCGGAACCGAATGTGGCCGTTGTCAGGGTGGACGACGAGCGGTTGATTCGCCTCACCGATATGTACAAACCGAGGAAAATCACCGGCGCCACAATTGAAATGATCGATTTCCCCGGCATGAAGGAAGGTTCCGCAAAGAACGGTTTTTTTTCAGGAAACTCCATGGGATGGATCAAAAACACAGATGCCCTGGCCCTGGTGGTGCGTAACTTTAATGATGACCTGACGGGAGATCCCACGCCGTTGCGCGACATTGACGAAATCGATACGGAACTTCTCCTCGCCGATCTTATAATCGTTGAAAGCAGGCTTGAGAGACTCGAATGGGCACTGAAGCGAGGGCAAAAATCGAATTCCCTTGCACTGGAAGAAAGAACCCTCCGTAAAATCGCGGAGCAACTCAACAACAATAACCCAATCCGGAACCTTGAACTTGATGACGATGAAGATAAAATGATACGAGGCTTTCAATTTCTCACAAAAAAACCATTTCTGGTTATTCTGAATTCGGATGAATCGCTTTTCGGACAAAATGCGGATTTAATCACCGAAATCGACCCGATGTACAACGTCATCGAATTCGCCGGTCGCTTCGAAACGGAATTATCCCGCCTGAACGATGAAGAAGCGAAAATTTTTATGGAGGATATGGGCATAAAAAATTCGGCCCGGGAGAGGTTGACACAATTCGCGTACAGAATACTCGGATACGTAAGCTTTTTTACCGTCGGTGAAGATGAAGTGCGGGCATGGAGTATTAACGGAGGAGATACAGCGGTGGATGCAGCCGGCGCCATTCATTCCGATCTGGCACGGGGATTTATCCGTGCGGAATGCTTTACATACGACGAATTAATTGGATGCGGTTCGGAAAAGGGAGTGCGACAGAATGGCCACTTCCGGCTGGAAGGAAAAGATTACATCGTCAGGGACGGCGATATTCTGAGCATTCGATTCAGTGTCTGACAGAACAACAAAAACAGGGAACAGCCACTAACGTCTTCGTAAGAATGGAGAAAAAACAACAACCATGCGGAAGCAAAATTTCAGGAATATTGCAATAATTGCCCATGTCGATCACGGGAAGACGACCCTCGTCGACGGGATGCTCAGGCAGAGCGGCATTTTCAGAGAAAACCAGCAGGTAGCAGAACGCGTCATGGATTCGATGGACCTCGAGAGAGAACGCGGCATCACAATCATGGCAAAAAATACGGCCATCTGGTACCACGACGTTAAAATCAATATAGTTGACACGCCCGGCCATGCCGATTTCGGCGGTGAAGTGGAACGAAGCCTGAATATGGTCGACGGAGCGCTCCTGCTCGTGGATGCCAGCGAAGGCCCGCTGCCGCAGACACGATTCGTTGTCAAGAAGGCGCTTGCCAAACAGTTGCCCATTATCGTGGTCATCAACAAAATCGACCGCGGCGATGCCAGAATCGCGGAGGTTGTGGACGAAGTCTACGATCTTTTTATCGACCTTGATGCCGGCGAAGAGCAGATAGAATTTCCCATACTCTACACAAACGCCAAAACGGGCATTGCACATTCAGCGCCGGGTGACGACTCCACTGACTTGCAACCGCTGTTTGAGGCAATCATCGCTACTATGCCGGCACCCGCGGCAAACGACGACGAAGTCCCGCAGTTTCTTGTAACCAATCTCGATTATGATTCCTATGTCGGGCAAATCGCCATCGGCCGGCTGACAAACGGCATTCTGGAGATGAATACAAATTATTCCCTGTGCGGAGCAGATAAAGTCACACCGGGGATAAAATTTTCAGCCCTGTACACCTTCGGCGGATTAGAAAAGGTACAGGTCGACAGGGTGGAAGCGGGAGATATCGTTGCTGTTGCCGGTGTCGAACATGTGACAATCGGCGATACGATCTCTTCACTGGAAAACCCACGTCCGTTGCCCCGCATTAATGTCGATGCGCCGACAGTTTCGATGATCTTCTATGTAAACAACAGTCCCACTGCCGGTACCGAAGGCAAATATCTGACGTCGCGCCATCTGCGTGACCGCCTGGAGAAGGAGACTCTTCGAAATGTTGCACTGAAAATCAGGACCCTTCCCCGCAAGGATATGTTCGAAGTATGCGGTCGCGGGGAGTTGCAGATGGCTGTTCTGATTGAAACCATGCGCAGGGAAGGGTATGAATTTATGGTATCCAAACCGCAGGTGATCACGAAAGAGGAAAACGGAAAAGTCCTTGAGCCGGCTGAGCGGCTTTTGCTTGATATTCCGGAAGAATTTATCGGTATCGTTACGGAAAAACTGTCCGCACGAAAGGGGCGCATGACAAATCTGATCAATAAAGGCAGTGGACGCGCCAAGCTGGAGTTTGTAATACCGTCACGGGGATTGATCGGCTTCCGCAGTCATTTTCTGACAGATACAAAAGGCGCCGGGGTTATGAATACGCTCTTTGAAGGATACGAACCCTGGTTTGGCCCGATCCCGCAACGGGCAAACGGGGCACTTGTTGCCGACAGGGCCGGCAGGGTCACGACCTACGCAAGCTTTGCCATGACGGATCGGGGTGACTTGCTTATCGAGGTAGGAACAGACGTGTATGGCGGCATGATTATCGGTGAGAGAAACAGGCCCGGTGACCTGAACGTAAATATCACCAAGGAAAAGCATCTGACAAATATGCGCAGTTCTACGTCGGATGCTACAGTAACCTTGCGACCGCCACGGCGCCTGTCACTGGATCAGTCCATCGAATTCATCGCCGGGGACGAACTGATTGAAGTGACCCCGCAAAACATCCGCCTGCGCAAAATGGAACTGGATAAAAATAAACGGCCCGTTAAATTGAAGGCTTAGTCCCTAATTTACGGTGTTAATATAAATATGGGAAGTGTCCCTGTATTTCTGTATTTACTTTATTCCTTGTCCTTACTATTCCCTGCATGTGGGAAAAGATCAAGGAAGGATTTAAAGGGTTTCAATTCTGTCATAGGTCCACGTGCCAAACTTGAAAAATCCATACCCATGTCAAGCCACTTTTCAAACTGCTCGTCAGCATGCATTTTATAAGAAAGATAGTTTTGAATGGTTTGCTGGAGGTGTTTTTCGAAGAATTCGCTGAGCACGTTTTCTCCATATTGTATGAACAGGAATAGTAAAGGTACAGGCAAGAAATTTTTGTTATTTCTTGCCTCTTCCAGGATAATCTGCGTAAGAATAAAGGCGGTGACATCTTCTTTGGTTTTGGCATCAATAATTTCCACCTGTTGACCCTGCTTAATCATGTTGCTTATATCATCGAGAGTTACATAAGCACTTCTCTCGGTGTCATACAACCGTCTGTTAGTATATTTTTTTATCAATATTTTCTCAGCCATCTTGTTTTCTCACTCCTGAAATTATGATGTCCTTTTATAACACAATGCAACAAAAAATCAATTTATTATTTTTTTCTTTACATTTAAAAAAGTTGCAGATGGGTTAATAAGCTTACATTTCGAACTGTTGTCAGCTAAAACGCCTCTATCAATATATAAAATAAATTGTTGCAATGCAACATTTTTCCTTGACAAATAAAATTTATGTATTAAACTACATGTATTCAAGATCCATTGTCAAAAAAACAAAAAATACTAAGAAGGAGGTATGAACAACATGGATTTAAAAAAAATGACAAAGCAAATGATCGATTTTCAGAAGGCCACTTTTGACAACACCTTTAACTCAATGACCTTACTCCAGGAACAGGCGGAAAGAATGGCCAGCATGTTCCTGGGTCAAACCCAGGAAATCCCTGAGGATGGAAGAAAGGCCGTTAATGAGTGGGTCAAGGCCTACAAGAAGGGACGTGAGGATTTCAGAAAGTCAGTAGATGACAGTTTTAAAAAGGTCGAAGACTATTTTGCCGATGCCGAGAAGACTAAAAGCAAATAAACGTTTTCCAAATCACGGTGTAGCGGGATCATAGGACGAAAAACAAATAAAGTCCATTGAACCCGCTATTCTATTAACGAAATTACATAAATCATATTACAGGAGAAACACAAAATGGAACAACAAAAGATATTTAAGCAAATGATCGATTTTCAGAAGGCTACTTTTGACAACACATTTAATGCAGTGACCATGCTCCAGGAGCAAACGGAAAAAATGGTAAAAACCTATTTGGACCAGGCCGCCTGGCTTCCCGAAGAGGGGCAAAAGGCCGTCAGCGAATGGGTTAATACATACAAAAAAGGCCGTGAAGATTACAAAAAGGCAATAGATGATCACTTTAAAAGAGTAGAAGACTTCTTTGCTAATGTAGGATAGGACTAAACTGGTAAACTTCTAAACTCTTGAGAGGTTTGCATAATATTTATTATGTCATTACGAGAGGAGCGAGGCAATCTCTAAGTTGTTGTAAATATGTGAGATTGCCACGTCGCTTCACTCCTCGCAATGACCGGAAATGCAGCTATGCAAACATTTCCTCTTCTGTCGAAAGGCTTGAATATGAAAGATTGGTTGGATCTGACATCCGATTTTTATAGCTATATGTTTCAGTTTCCCGAGAACTTACTGGAAATAAACATGAAAATGATTGTGGCAACAGGTAATCTTATTAAGGCCGAGCAGGCTTACTGGATCGGCCTTAATAAGTATATTGACGATTTTATGCTTCCCTACCAGATTGCTGCGAAATATATTACCCGTGTTGAGCAGGACAAATTTTTGCACACCCCGTTCCTGGATAGCCTTCAATCCTATGCTGATCTCTTTGAGCTTAATTTAGACATTGCCAACAAGGAACTGGCCAGCAGGATAGATGCGATAAACAATTATCATATCCCCGAATTGAACAGGTGCTTCATAGCGTGGGTAAATACCATCTTTAACCTGGAGGGAGAGGATATCTCCGAATTTATGGCCAGGCATGCGAAAACGCTGGAGTTAGTTACCTATCAATATCGTCAATCCATCCAGGATATTGAATCTGAATACGGATTTCACTTTGAGAAAGCCGGTTATATTAAAGCAGCCGAGACAGATCGATTTGATCTTTACCAGGTTCTTCCCAATGACAAAAAAGTCAAGGTCAGGGAAAATGGCAAACCAGTTATAATTATTCCGCCTTATGTTCTGGGTTCGAATGTCCTCGCTTTTTTGCCGGGGGAAAACAAAAGCTACGTGCACAGTTTCGCGAACCAGGGGATACCTACTTACATCCGGATATTAAAGGATATAAAAACAAACCCGGCTGTCCAGGTAATGACCGGGGAGAATGATGTCCTTGATACCCGTTTTTTCTGTGAGCAGATAAAGGCAAAGCATGGGAAACTGGTAACTCTTAATGGCTACTGTCAGGGAGGATTCTCTGCTGTGTGCGATCTTCTGTCCGGTGAACTGGACGATTTGATAGATGCACTTATTACATGTGTATCGCCCATTGACGGTACCCGGAGTAAGGGACTGGGACAGTTCCTTAGAGATCTGCCGCAGCGATTCAATGATCTGGCTTACGGAACAAAGACGCTGCCCAATGGCAATCAGGTTGCTGATGGCGACCTGATGAGCTGGATTTACAAAATTAAAAGCATAGACGATGAGGCCCCGATTGTTGCCTTTTATCGGGACTTGATGATGTTGAAAAATATATCTGACTTTGATAGCCAGAAGCAGAAATCTGCCGGGCATCCATCACACCGCAGGCGGGGCGAAAAAGAGCTGAATGTCAGCAAGACCGCATTGGCAATTAACTACTGGCTGACCTATGAACGTAATGATCTCCCTATGGCCATCACAAAAATGAGTTTTAATTCGTACAATATCCCTATAACAAAGGACGGAACCCTCCCTGTAAAACTTTTCGACCGGGAGCTTAATTTCAAGCGCCTGAAAGAGAAAGGGATTAAATGGCTTATCTGTTATGGGGAAAAGGATGATCTGGTGGAAAAAGAAACAGCACTTGCCCCATTGGATTATGTAGATGCTGAGGTCACGATGTTTCCGAAAGGTCATGTGGCAATGGCTACCTCCTGGTCACGTCCTGCATCTGAATACGCATTGCATAAACGTTTTGAAAATAATCAGCGAGGCCCTGTCCGCTATCAGTTGGATCTGGAAAAGGAATATGAGAAGAATTCTTAGTTTTGAGTTTTGAATGAACTACCTCTACCAAAAAATCTACAAAACCCGCCAAACGTTCTACAAAGAAATGATATTAAGAGACCTTTGCATAATATGCAAAGGTCTCTTAATATCCTCTGAAGGTTGATGCACTCGTAAAAAGTCAAATTTGGACGGCAAAGTAAAAAGCTTCAAATTCAAGGCGTGTAAATCTTGAGGAATGAGACGTACTTACGGTACGTCGCAGTGACGAAAGATGCAGCGGAACGCAGAAGTTGGACTTTTTACGAAGCCGTCAAGGTTATTTCTTCGGCGCTTTGGGGGGACTGACCGCAGCCTCCCCATCCAGCACAATTGTTCCCTCCTGATTGAAACAGGTGGTTTTCAGTCGAATCCTGTTTTTTTCTGCAATAATTTCCACCACCTCTGCACGGGCAGTAATGGTATCTCCAATATGGACCGGTGCAAGGAACTTAAGCTCCTGCTTGATGTAAATAGTTCCGGGTCCGGGGAGTTTTGTCCCAAGTATTGCCGATATAAAACCCGCAGGCAGCATCCCATGAGCAATCCTGGTCTTAAAAAAGGTCTTCTCGGCATAGGCCTCGTTTATATGAGCCGGATTAAAGTCACCCGATATGCCGGCATAGAGATAAACATCTGTCTCAGATATGGTTTTAGAAATTTCAGCAGCCTCACCAACCTCTATTTGATCGATCGTCTTTCCAATCATGATAACCCCTCTCCTTCTTCCTAAAACCAGGACTTATGAACCCATAAATCTTCTTTCATGTTTTTTATATCATCCTGAAGCATCAGATACATGGAAGCATTCTGGATGGCCAGGCCCCCCATACATGCCAGGGCAGAGACTAACATAATCTCATCCTCAGTGAATTCTCGCGGCACTCCGGAATAAAGCCGCAATACACCGATTACCTCCTCTTTGACCTTTATGGGAACACAAAGAATGGAATCAATCCCTTCCTCTTTCTTTTCCTTCTTATACTGAACTCCTTTATCTGTGGATGCATGTTTGACTACTACGGATTTTCCTTTAAGGGCCTCGGCAATACTTTTCTCGGCAGACACTGAACCCTTGGCTAAATATTTCTCACTCAGGCCATAGCTTGCCATGAGCTCCAATGTCTTCCTGTCCTTATCAAGGAGGCGAATAGAAGCGGCCTTCACACCCAGGGCACTGGCCATATCTTCAGATAGACTGTGAAAAATCTCTTTCACGTCCAGAGTGGAATTGATGCTTGTGGCCAGGCTATGGAAAAGTTTCGTATCCTCCCTTATTTTTTCGATTAACCGGGCGTGTTCAATGGCCATACCCCCCTGTTCGGCAAGGGCGCTCAAGAAATCTACCTCGTCTTCAGAAAAATCTCTGGGAGATGCCGTATAAAGAGCAAGGGTGCCTGTCACCTTTCCCTTCACCATAACCGGCACGACCAATATAGAAGCAATTCCTTCGGCCTTTTTTTGCTCGTGATTTTCTGCTCGCGGATCGGACGTAGCGTCACGAATGGAGAGATAACCTCCCCCCAGAAAATTGGATACCGCTTCACTGGATGGCTTTCGCCCCGCGTGTAAATAGCTCTGGGATAATCCTTTCTGAGCTACGGGCACAGACACATCCTTTTCTTCATCAATCAGAAAAAGACAGGCACCCTTTCCTTCCATTGTATCAACAGCATTTTGAACAATCAGATCCAGAAGTTCGTCCCTGTCCAGAGTCGTTCCAAAAACACTGCTTACCTTGCATATAGTTTTAAAATAATCTTTTCTTTCAGTCATTTTTCATATTTCCTTACGTAGAGGATTTCTTTTTTCCTTTTTTGGGTGACGATATTGTGGCCTTAGTCTTTGCAGCTGTTCTACTGGCAACAGGTTTTTTCCTGCCCGGAGATTCTTTCTCAGGTTTATCTCTCTCTTTCAACCACCTGGCGATCCTTGGGGCGAATTCTTTTTGAACCCTTGAACTAACGTATATCCCGATATGACCGGTATCAAGACAGACGTCTTCGGTGTCCCTGCTTCCCACCGCTTCCGTGAGGTGTTCACAGGCCTCGGGGGGAACCAGGTGATCATACCTCCCGTAAAAATTCAAAAGGGGCACGGTGATCTTTTTGAGATCAACCCTGCGTCCCCCTAACTCCATCTTATTCTGGATGAGCAGATTTTTTTTATATAAATCATTGATAAACTGCCTGAAGGTCTCTCCAGGCACATCGGGACTATCAAAGATCCACTTTTCCATACGTATAAAGTTTTCCACAAAGGTCTTATCGCCGATATTCTTCAAGAATCCCACATATTTATCAATCATCAGGCGGGCGGGGTTAAGTATCAGAAACCCTAAATTCATCATATCTGCGGGGACATTGCCCAGGGTATCGATCATCCGGTCAACGTCGATTGTTTTCATCCAGATATGCAAAAGGCCCTGATCAGTATCGAAATTTGTCGGGGTAACAGTGGTAATAAGATTTTTGATCTTCTCGGGGTGCAGCGCGGTGTACATAACCGAAAAGGTCCCCCCCATACAGATGCCCATCAGGTTGATTTTCGGGATACTATGTCTTTTACGGATAAAATCAACGACATTATTTATATATCCATTCACATGGTCATCAATGGTCAAATATCGATCCTTCCGAGTGGGGTATCCCCAATCAATCATATAAACCTCGACACCCTCATCGAGAAAATTTTGTATCGTACTCCTGCCGGGCTGGAGATCAAGCATGGTTTCCCTGTTTATCAAGGCATAAACCAGCAAAAGTGGCGTTTTTAACTTAGCACCTGTCTTGGGCTTATAATGCTTCACCTTGATACGATCTTCCTCATAAACAATGTCACAAGGGGTGGTGGAAATTGCGGTATCAAGAGGACCGAGCAGAACATCTGAAGCCTTTTGAGCGGTTTTCAACACCTCTTCACTATCCTCAGTCAATTTTTTCATGATAAGATCTACGGGAATCTTAGGCTCGCTCATCAAACACCTCCATTTCAGAACGGTCGGTTATTTTAAACCAGCTACCTTTTTTGAAAGTTTCTTAACTTCCTTCTTCAAGAGATAAATTTCCTTATAAAGTTCATCCATATCCTTATTGGTCGCAACGGGGAAAAATTGAAGGATGTCTTCAATTAAATGATTCCTGGCTGAAAAGTAATTTTGCCCGGCATCAAGAACATTGTTTAAAACCTGTATGTATTCGGTTGATTTAAAGAGGACCATGTAATGTCCTTCTAAGATTTTTATCCACTCTCTATAGTATTCTTCAAAGTTTTCAGATAGTTCTCCCTTTTTTGTTACCTCTTCCAGCTTTTCAGACATAGCCTTTGTAGACTTCTCCACAGGCAGATACAACAGGTTCACAAATTCAGATAAAGCAATTTCGAAAAGGTTCAATCGGTCTAATGTCTGCCCCGTTCTCTCCTGATAAAAGCGGGTTAAGCCTATCTGCGGAACATTCAGAAACTGGCTGAATTCCTTTTCATAAACTTCGGCCCAGGCCTTGAATAGATCTTTATCAATATCCTCAAATTTATAGGCTTCCGATTGCTTTCCCATCCTCGATGCCTTTTCCAGCCATTTCTTCTGTAAATCGGAATATCCTCCCCATCCTGACTGGAGTGTTTGTAATACTACTTCCGGTAGTATATCCATCCCTTTAAACAGGGCGTTCATGCTTTCCGGCGCACTAAAGGCCGAAATAAATGATTGCCACATTTTTGGCGCTGATTCCAATTTCTGAAATTGTTTTTTTAACCCTTCTGACTGAAACGGCTCGGTGGCATCGGGCCATATCCGGGATGTCGATTTCCAGAAATCCGTTGCCGATTTCATCCAGAAAGACATCAAAGATTCGGGATAAAGCTTCTCATTTTGGTTTTCGCTCATAGCTCACGACTCCTTTATAATACATTTTTACTTAAAAGGTTCACCGAGTCACTGCAAATTCGTCTGGGACGGGCAGAGAGTCACATCGTCAAAAATCCATGTCTATTTACGCTTTTTAGTAGTCTTCGCCTTGGAAATCTCAGTTTGAAAAAGGTGGCCGAGGTTCTTTGTTAACTCCTGAAATTCAGCTGTCTGTTTTTCCATGAGGGACTGATATCCGTCGAGCATGCCCCCTTCATCTACAGATTTGGTGTTCAAAAGCTTTTTAAGATGTTTAATTGTCTCTTCCTGGGAGACAACTTTTTCTTTCAGTTTCTCATATTTCTCAACTAATGATAAATGTTCTTCTCCCGGAACAACCCCAAGGAGGTTTAAATAATCCCTGAAAGAATTTAAGAAATTTTCTGACGCTCGATTCCATGTCTCCATATAATCAGGGTCATCTTTCTTCGCCTTATCCAGACCATAGGATTTTTGGAACATATTGGAAAGACCTTCAAAACCCTTTAAACCCTGTCCGATCCATTCATTCATGTCTTCTACCTGCTTTTTTCCTCTGGCGGCGCTCAGCAGAAAATTTCCCCAGAATTCCAAAAAGTTTTTATCCATAAGATATATCTCCTAATGCGGCAAAGCCGCAAAATTTTAAATTAAGGATAATAAAACTCCTTAATTCATAATTAAGAATTCAAAATTCAACATTTGATAGATATTCTGTCAGAAAGCACGCATCTTAAAACCAACATCCGCACAAAAAACACAGTTGTTGTGAATAAAGACACTAATGGTCTAATTGATATTATTATGTGAAAGTGTGTTATTGGGTCTTCGTGCTCGACGATTTCTTTTCCTGAGCAGCAATTACCTTTTTCTGATCTGCTATTGCCTTCTTCTGACTATCAAGTTCTTTTCGCAGCCCGTCAACTGTCTTCTCATAGCTGTTGTTCTCTTTCTTCTGACTCATAACCACTTTCTTCTGTTCTTCGATTATCTTCTTTTTATCCTCAAGGGATCTTTCCTTCGCAGAAACTGCTTTTTCGCAGCCGCTAATCTCCTTTTTCTGATTGGCAACAACCTTTCGGAGATTTGCAACCTCTTCACCGAGATTCTCATATTTATTTAATAATATCTGGTGTTCTTTCCGGGGTACCACACCCATTAAGTTCAGATAATCATTTAAAGACTTCTCAAAATTTTCTATTGCTTCTTTCCACATCTTTACATATTCATCGCCGGCCTCGGATATTCGGTCCAACCCGTACGACTTTTGAAATAGAACAGTCAAATAATCGACTCCCTTGAATCCCTGCCGCATCCATTTGGTCATATCTTCCAATTGCCTTTGCCCTTTTGCGGAATTGATAAAAAAATCCCCCCAGAATTGCAAAAATTGTTTATCCATAATGTTTTTCTCCTTTTATAACTCTTTCATCATATAGCTTATTATTTATTATTTGTCCTCAACAAAATTAAACACTTAACACTCAAAATTGAAAGATTATCCTTTGTATTCTTCTTCCATGTCCAACTGATAACGTACCGGGCCTCGCTGATTATTTCCAAAACGCTTATGCAAAGCGTATTCAGATGTCGGACGTGACCAGGAGGTAGCCATTGCCACATGGCCCTTAGGAAACATCGTAACCTCAGCATCTACATAGTCTAACGGGGCAAGCGCTGTTTCTTTTTCCACAAGATCATCCTTTTCCCCGTAACAGATAAGCCATCTAATCCCCTTTTCTTTCAGGCGCTTGAAATTGAGTTCCCGGTCGAAAAGTTTTACGGGAAGGGTACCATCGCTTGTTATGGGTATGTTGTATGATTTAAAACTCATTTCAGTGATGGCCATGGGAAGATCATTTCGTTCATAGGTCAGCCAGTAGTTTATTGCCAATGCAGTTTTGCTGATATTCAATTCTTTTTTACCTCGCCTTCGGCGGGATGAATGTCCGGCAGATTTTCCCTTCCGGGAATCTCCGTCAGATGCATTTTTCAACATCATCAAGTCCCTGTAAAAAGCAACAATCGGGGCTTCATCATTTAAGCTTTTAATCTTATAAATCCAGCTCATGAGGTCGCCATCGGCCACCTGGTTGCCATTGGGCAGGATCTTTGTTCCATAAGCAAGGTCATTGAATCGCTGCGGCAGATCTCTCAAAAACTGTCCCAGACCTTTACTTCGGGTACCATCAATGGGAGACACACACGTAATCAGGATATCTACCAGACCGTCCAGTTCACCTGACAGGAGATCGCACACTGCCGAGAATCCTCCCTGGCAATAACCGTTCAGGGTTAGCAACTTCCCATGTTTTGCCTTTATCTGCTCACAAAAATAACGGGTGTCAATGGCATCATCCTCACCAGTCATTACCTGAACAGCCGGAGTCGTTTTTACATCCTTCAGTATTCTGATGTAGGTGGGTATTCCCTGGTTTGCAAAGCTGTGCACATAGCTTTTGCCTTCCCCCGGCAGAAAAGCGAGAACATTTGAACCCAGGACATAGGGCGGAATGATTAGAACCGGTTTGCCATTTTCCCTGACCTTGACTTTTTTGTCGTTGGGAAGCACCTGGTAAAGTTCAAACCGGTCTGTCTCCGCTGTCTTTATATAGCCCCCTTTTTCAAAGTGAAATCCGTATTCCGATTCAATATCCCGGATAGACTGGTGATATTGATAGGTGATTGACTCCAGTGTTTCCGCATGCCTGGCTATAAATTTGAAGATATCCTCTCCCTCCAGGTTAAATACGGTATTAAACCATGCTACAAAGTACATGTTCAATTCAGGGAGATGATAATTATTTATGGCCTCTATCCTGCCGGCAAACTCCTTGCCGGCAATACCAAAATTTAGCTCTAATAGTTCTGTATAGGATTTCAGGCTGTCTGCAAATGGAGCATGTGTCATTCTATCCTGTTCGACACGTGTAATATATTTCACTGCAGTCATGTAAGGAATCATAAAATCGTTGATATATTTACTAAGACCAACCCAGTAAGTCTGTTCGGCCTTGATAAGATTCCCTGTTGCCTCAAACGTCTTCAGGTTCCATTCCAGTAACTTCTCAGGACACTGAAACATAGAATGATAAAAATCGGATTTCAGATCAAACAAATCTTTCATGTATACGCCTTTCAACATAAGGATTTACGCCTTGTATGCACCGGCAAGGAAGTCTTTTACTCTTTTATAATTACCATCTACGGCCTTCTTGAAATTTTCACGCCCTTCACTGCATGTATTGACCCATTCATTAATGACCTTTTCCCCCTCCTCGGGAAGCCACATAGTCTGACTCAAATAGATGTCAACCATTCTTTCCATTTGCTCCTCCGCTAAGGTAATAACGTTAAAGGAGTTATCAAAGGCAGTCTTCTGAAAGTCTATTGCCTGCTTAACCATCTTTTTTTGTTGTTCCATTTTTTTATTCCTCATGCAACATATTTTTGGTTGCATCTTGAATAGCGGGCTCAACAGATTTTTTCATCCCGTGATCCCGCTATTCAGTGATTTTATGTTACTACTTTTTAGATTTCTCTACGTCGGCAAAAAAATCTTCTACCTTTTTAAAACTTTCGTCTACAGACTTTTTGAAATCCTCACGGCCCTTTTTATAGGCATCGACCCATTCACCAATGACCTTTTTCCCTTCTTCGGGCAGTCCTGTGGTCTGACCCAGAAACATGCTGGACATTCTTTCCGCCTGCTCCTGTAACATGGTCATGGCATTAAAGGTGTTGTCAAAAGTCGCCTTCTGAAAATCAATCGTCTGCTTCATTATCTTTTCTAAATCCATATTTTTTGTACCTCCTTCATATTTTTTATTTTTTGGTAATGGATCTTGAATACGTATATTTTAATACATAACTTTCATTTGTCAAGGAAAAATGTTGCATTGCAACAATTTATTTTCTGGTATCACCATAATTGTTATTTGTAGTAATAGATTGATATAATTACATATACAAACATGAATGGCCTGTCAAGGTATATGCGAAAAAATAATATATTGATTTTTTGTTGCATTATATTATAAAATATTGCAATTCTAAAAGTGAGAGGAATAAAATGGCTGACAAGATATTAATCAAAAAATATGCTAACAGGCGGTTGTACGACACAGGAAAGAGCGCTTATATAACTCTCGATGATATAAGCCACATGATTAAACAGGGTCAACACATGGAAATTATTGATGCTAAAACCAAAGAAGATGTCACCGCCTTTGTACTTACACAGATTATCCTGGAAGAAGCAAAAAATAATAAAAATGTTCTACCCGTACCTTTACTCCTCCTGTTCATTCAATACGGAGAAAATGTGCTCAGCGAATTCTTCGAAAAACACCTCTATCAAACCATTCAAAACTATCTTTCCTACAAAACGTTTGCCGATGATCAGTTTAAAAAGTGGCTTGATATGGGCATGGACGCATCAAATCTGGCCAAGGGATCCATGACTGAATTCGCACCGTTTAAACCCTTTTTCGATTTTTCCCCGTATGCAAAAAATAGAAAAGGTAAACCAGCAAGCAGCAATAAAACGAAGAAATAAAATAACATCTGAATGGTTCAGGGTTGGTGGACTCGTAAAAAAACGGTACTTTCTGTTTGACACATAATCATCCCTCTTTTATACTACAAGAGAGCTTTTTACGAAGCCGTTAAATTTATCAAGAGGAAATAATATGAGATCGGATATTTTAATGTGGGAAGGATTAGGGATCGGATACAACAGGCTCTCTGCCTATGAGTCCACACCGCTAATCGAGGAAATCGCGGGTGAAGCGGTGGACAGCCTTCTGGAAAAAATCATTCCGTAACGTTCCTTTCAGAAATGGTATGATCGCGGGGAAGGATAAACGTGCATATATTGAGACCTTTGCAGAATGTTCAATTTTGTTCAAGTTCAAGGAAGGCGAAAATTTTAACCACAGGAATATGTTGGATATTTCGAGGATTAAAATTTGAGCCTGACGCAGAAATTGGGCAAAAGGGGACGTTATGCAAAGGTCTCCTACTGAAAGGTCACAACAATGCGTATATCTTTATCCTGATCACGCTCATAGTGATTTTCACTCTCACCGGAAGTACGAAGGCTTCTGACAAACACATTCCCTTTTATCCTGGCGAAAAACTGACATACCAGGCAAAGTGGGGTGTCATACCGGCCGGTGAGGCTGTAATCGAAGTCCTCCCCATGGAGAAAGTCGACGGTATCGAGACCTACCACTTTGCAATGGTTACGGAAACCAATGCAGAAATTGATCTTTTTTACAAAATTCGGGAACGACAGGACTCATATACAGACATTGACCTGACCCGCACCATCCTGTATGAAAAGCTGAGCACAGGAAAACACCCGCGCGATGTCATCGTAAATTTTGACTGGGGAAAGCTCGAAGCCACCTATTCAAGCTTCGGTGAAAAAATGTCGCCCATTCATGTCGTGCCGGGCACTTTTGATCCGTTATCTATCTTTTTTATCATTCGTCTCCATGAATTGAACGAAAATAGCGTGATCGAAATACCTGTCTCCGACGGGAAAAAGTGCATTGTCATAAAAGCCACCGTTTCGAAACGAGAAACTATCAAGCTTGCAGAAAAAAGATATGACACTTATTTAGTAATACCCGATATGGAAAGATTGGAAAACGTTTTTAAAAAGGGCGATGACCCTAAACTGAAAATATGGTTTACCGCAGACGAGAAAAAAATCCCCGTTAAAATAATAAGCAAGGCAGGAATCGGAAATTTTATTTTTGAACTTATCTCAGCCGAGGATTAAACTCCGTTAAATCTTCAGCAGCCCGGATTAATCCCGCAAGAAGGCTCGACATGCTGACAAAATCCAGGGTGTCGATAGTATCCCTCGCACTGTGATAATTCGGATTTCGATAAAAAGCGGTATCGGTAATCATGACTGCGGCATACCCCATCTTCCAGAATGAACGGTGGTCGGAAAAATCCACACCGGGAACAAAACTGACCGTCGACATTGTCTCAACGGGAATGTTGGAACTTTTCTTTAAGGAACCTTCGATTCTCTTCACCAGGCCTCTTGATTTTAAATTGCCAACAACGGCGATGAAATTGGGTGTGGAAGAATACACAAGATTCATGAAGGGAAGGGGGAAGGTCTGGCCACCTTTTTTATCACCGTAATATCCCAGCATTTCAAGACAGACCATGGCACGAATATTTTCTCCTTTTGCCTTAGCCTCCCTTGCATAAACGTAGCTGCCCATAAATTTTGTCCTGAATACAGGAGGTTCCTCAAGGGTGAAAAAAATCAGTTTTAACGTCCTTCCCGGTGAAAAATCTTTCAGGGCCCGGCACATTTCAAGCAAAACAGCAACGGCACTGGCATTGTCATCAGCACCCGGTGTGCCATAAACCGTATCATAATGGGCACCAATGACTACCGTTTCATCGGGACGTTGCACGCCTTCCCGCGATGCGATGATATTGCTGTATACTTTATCGTTATAGGTATAATTCTGAAGTACCGGGGCATAACCCATACCTTCAAGAAAAGATACGATATAATGTTTGGCCGCCTCTATCTTATCGTACTCAAAAACACTCCTCGATCCGATACGGACACTTAAATGTTCTACATGCTCATATAGCTGATTGATATCACTGCCAAGGTTTGAATCCGGTCTGGGAACGAAAACAGAGGGGGAAACCCTGACTTTCAGGACAGAGTATACCAGGAAAACTGCAAGGAGAACGACGACCAGTAAAATATAACCAATCATTTTTTTCTTCTTCATTGTCGAAACAAATTATTGTTATTTCTTTGTGAAATTTACGAATCTTTCTATAAATCTTATACCTTAAAAATCTCCTTTGGGGAATCATCTGATAAAGATAAGTTATCGTGTTTATAGAATCGTGCCGCACCCTGTACGATACTTTGCAATGCTTTTTCCATTGACCTGCATATGTCTATTGCTTTATAATAACTTTATACGAAGCGAAGCGAATTTTACTAAATATGCTGTTTAGAAAGACAAGGGGGTGTAATATGACTGCTACAGGTCCTGTTAAAATTTTGGTAAAATGCCCAAACTGCAGTAAGTCTCTGATGAATTCACAGATACAGGTAGACGATCTTCCCTCTATCGAGCTTCAGGCAAAAGTCGGCAAAAAGGTAGGTCATATTTACCTGAGTCAGATTTATGGCAGTTACGAAAAACTATTTGAAAATGTAGACGATATTCCTGGCTCTGTTGCTGAATTTTCATGCCCCCACTGTGATAACCCGTTTCCCGTACATCAAATATGCGATTGCAAGGCTCCTATGATTGGTTTTAATTTGGAACTTGGTGGAATCATTAAGATTTGCACCCGTAACGGATGTAAGAACCATTTCGTAGAGTTTGAGAACGCGAACGATGCCTTTTTGCTGTTTCAGAGCCAGCATAAATCGGGGTTGGATTGAACTTGAAATTTCAAGATACAAAGATGTTATCTTCCTCATTTTCTTTAATCATCATATGCCATTAAAAACGCTATTATGAATAGAGACCTTTGAAAAATCATGCCTGTTTAAGGCGGCAAATCCGAAATTCGAATATCAAATAACAAATTTTCGAAACAGTTTTGGACATTCGAGTTTAAGATTTTGATATTGTTTCGAATTTCGTACTTCGGATTTCGAATTTACTTTCCGCCAGCATCTGCGCAAAAAACGCAGAAAGAATCCAATAAAATACCTCAGGGAGTAACGCCTGCTATGATCCGATATGAAGGAGTGACAAAAATTTTCGGTTCCGGGGGGGACACGATCACCGCATTGGACGATGTGACTTTTGATATTGAAAAGGGGCAGGTGGTCACTTTTTTAGGACCCTCCGGGTGTGGAAAAACGACTCTGTTACGACTCACCAACCGACTTATTAACTTAACCCGCGGAACAATTACGATTAACAAACAGGATATTATGTCTGTCGATCAGGTCAAATTGCGGCAATCCATGGGATACGCTATTCAGGCGATCGGACTTTTTCCAAACAAGACCATCTACGGAAACATTGCCACAGTTCCACATTTGCTGGGCTGGGACGAAAAGCGGATCAGGGAGCGGGTAGACGAACTTCTCCTGATGCTGCGATTGGAGCCGGACGTTTTTCGCAATCGCTACCCAGCAGAGCTTTCAGGAGGACAGCAGCAACGTGTCGGAGTGGCACGATGTCTGGCAGCAGACCCTGAGATTTTGCTCATGGATGAGCCTTTTGGGGCCATTGACCCCATCAACAGGGAAGAAATTCAAAATGAGTTTCTCAGGGTGCAGGACAAGCTTAAAAAGACCATCGCATTTGTAACTCATGATATCCACGAAGCCATAAAGATAGGCGACAAAATTGCCATTTTTCAGGAAGGACGGCTGATTCAATATGACACGCCCGAAATCATACTGACCCGTCCCAAAAATAAATACATTGCAGACTTTGTCGGAGCAGATCGGACACTGAAGGTGCTGGGCCTTTTGCGGGCAGAGGAAGCGATGAGCAAAAAGCCCAAAAATGTCCTGCAGGGCTCGACAGATGCCCAGGAAGCGCTGAAGTTTCTCAAAGAAAAGGGCTTTCAACACGCAATTGTTATTCAACACAGCAAGCCAATCGGATATGTTACCTCAAAGTTGCTGAAATATGAAAATACGGAAGTTAAAGACATTGTCGAGCCCTATCCCATATTCGTGGGAATGTATGATACGCTTAGAAATGCTATGTCCTATATGCTGATGCACGATATGCGTGTTTTGTGTGTTATTGATGATAATGGAGATTTCGTCGGAACAATCTCCTTGAACAACATCCAGAAGTGCATCCTGGACATCTATGCGGAGGATACGGAAGATGAATAGAGTCTTTGTTCTCAACAACTGCGTTTTTTGCGCAGATGCTGGCGGAAAGTAAATTCGAAATCCGAAGAACGTCCGAATTTTGGATTTGCGGCTTTGCTGCCTTAGGGTATTGTTATGAATGTTCTTGATTTTATCCGGAAGAATGCAGACTGGTGTTGGCTTTTGACGTTGGAACATATATGGATTGTCGCGCTTTCCGTCTTTCTGGCCACCCTCATAGCGGTTCCTGTCGGAATTGCCATCACGCGGAATGAAGAAATAGCCAAAAAGGTAATCAATACAGCCAATATACTAATGACTATTCCGTCCATCGCCCTTTTTGGAATCATGCTGCCCATTCTTGCGCTCGTTGGTCACGGTCTGGGAAAGGTCCCGGCAGTAATAGCACTTGTCCTTTACAGTCAGTTACCCATTATTCGAAATACCTATATCGCCATCAAAAATGTGCCCCCGGAACTCGTGGATGCGGGTCGGGGGCTTGGCATGAGTAACTGGAAACGGCTGAAAGAGATCGAGATCCCCCTGGCGGTTCCTGTAATCATTGCCGGACTGCGTACCGCTGTTGTTATGAGTATCGGCATAGCTGCTATCGCGGCATACATTGGTGCCGGGGGATTGGGGGTCCTCATCCAGCAGGGCATTATGCGTGTCTATGAAGAGATGATTGTTTCAGGGGCAATTCTCGTAGCACTTCTGGCTATCTTTGTCGATGCGGCAATGGCACTCCTTGAGAATCTTGTTACTCCAAAGGGAATTAAAATCGGAAGGAAGCTGGGACAATGAATGAAGCGTTTGGAAAAGCCTATCGATTTCTCCTTATTGTTATTCTGATCGGCGCAGGTGTCCTGATTGAGCGATCTGGTCTGGTTAAATATCTGTCCGATCCTTACGAAGCCTACTATACGATCAGTCTGCTCAAGCAGCATTTGTGGATGGTGGCGGTGAGTATGGTCATGGCCACGGTGGTGGGTCTGAGTGTCGGCATCATCTTCACGCGACCCAAATTTAAAAAATATGCCGGCATCATCATGTACATTGTAGGTCTGGGTCAGACTATCCCTTCTCTGGCCGTTATCGCTCTGGCCATGAGCTTTCTTGGAATTGGATTCAAGCCCGCCATTTTTGCCCTGTTTGTTTATTCTATTTTGCCTATCGCCCGGAACACCCTGGCAGGTATCACCGCTGTACCACCATGGATTATAGACGCGGCCAGGGGAATGGGTATGTCGAATGCGCGCATTCTGTTCCAAGTCGAAATTCCCAATGCCATGAAGGTCATCCTGACCGGTTTCCGGGTGTCACTCGTCATCAATATCGGAACGGCGGCCCTTGCCTTTCTCATTGGAGCCGGTGGCCTGGGAGAGCATATTTTTATAGGAATCGATCTGATGCGACCGGACAAGTTACTCGCGGGGGCTATCCCAACGACGCTTTTGGCCCTCCTTGCAGATTATCTGTGCGAACTGCTCGGTTTTTTGATAATATCGAAAGGTCTCCGTCTGGAACAGGGACTATAGCCAGGCGAGTAAGTGAGCAAGTATCATTTTTCTCGAGGAAAAGAAGTGGGAGATAAAAGTCAGTAACCTATGCTTATTAAAAGAAAAAAGGAGGCTAAAATGAAGATGAATATGAAAACATGGGGATTAATGTGGATCTTGCTGTTGGCGATTGCTTTGATTGCTATGCCGGTCAACAGCATAGCGGGCAAGAAAATTACCATCGGGGGAAAGAATTTTACGGAACAATACATCCTGTCGGAAATGGCAAAGATTCTTTTGGAAAAGAATGGTTTTGATGTTGAAATGAGAACCGGCGTGGGATCTGCAGTCTGCCGTCAGTCATTGGAAAACGACCAGATTGATTTTTATTATGAATACACCGGAACGGCTTACACGGTTTATCACAAACAAAGCGACAGTAAAGTGATGACCAATCAGGTAAAATGCTACGAATGGGTGAAAAAGGCTGATGCCCAAAAGGGACTTGTCTGGCTCGACCCGGTGGAATTCAACAATACTTACACTCTTATGATGAGGGAGAAAAATGCTGCAAAGCTTAAAATCGTTTCCATCAGTGATCTGAGCCGGTATGTGAACAAACATACGGACAGGCTTGTTATCGGTGTGAATGCAGAGTTTTGGGAGCGCCCCGACGGCTTTAAACCGCTCATGAAACTTTACGGTTTTCAGGTTCCCTATGACAAGGTTAAAAAGATGGACTCCGGTCTGGTCTATAAGGCTCTCAAGGATAAAATGGTGGATGTTTCCATGGGATTTGCAACCGACGGTCGGATTGCGGCATTCGGCTTCATCAACCTTGAGGACAATAAATCATACTTCCCCATCTACAATCCTGCTCCTGTTATCCGTGCGGCAGTAATCAAGAAATACCCGGAAATCCGCGCTATTCTGAAACCTGTAGCCGACAGACTTACAACAAAAGAAATGCAGCAGCTAAACAGTGCTGTGGATGTGGCACACAAAGATGTGAACCTTGTGGCCAAAGAGTGGCTTAAAAGTAAGGGGCTCATATAAACCCAGGGCAGCTATTAGTGGGGCAGATCTACACACTTGACATGACACTCTCTGGCTGTCAAAGGTGTGGATCTGCACCCGTATCTTTTTTAACCCACCTGTAATTTTCCCCATTAAGATTTCAGAAATCCTGCTCAAAGATTATATCTCTTTTGTTTCTTCAATCAACCTGTCAAACTCTTCAACGTTCACCACAGGTGATGTAGTGAACGAGATACCTGTTAATTTGTGCAAGTCAACCGAGGCTATCATCGCCTGTTCTACATTGGGAAAATCTGCAATAATAATAAGATCGTGCTCTCCGAGCAGACAATACATGCCTCTGACCTCACCACCATTTTTCTTGATCAAAGCGACGGCATTGTCAGTACGCTCAGAACTGATTTCCTTTAATGCATCTGTTGAGTATTTACCAAACATGAAGAATATTGACATATAGATCCCTCCTCTCTCCGCTGGCATTATTCGAGACCTTTGCATAACGTCCCCTTTTGACCAATTTCTGCGTCAGGCTCAAATTTTAATCCTCGAAATATCCAATATATTCCTGTGGTTAAAATTTTCGCCTTCCTTGAACTTGAACAAAATTGAACATTCTGCAAAGGCCTCTATTCATAAACATATTTTCCATTATACTCAATTAAAGAAAATATGTGAAGCATTTCATGCCAAACGCATGAAACGCTTCATTGCGTCCCTCATTGTTCTTCAGTATACGTGAGCCAAAGGGTTTATTTTTTTTATTTTAACAAAGCAAAATATTTAAAAAGGAAATTTATGTCTCTTTCAAAAAGACAGATAAGCATCGGATTTTTTTCTGTGGTAATTTTGTTTTTCCTTCTCGGCTGTGTCCAAACATTATCATTAATTACCATTCCCCTCACTGCCTTCCAGCTCGGCACGACGGCATATCAATCGATTGAAAAAGCAGACATCGATGCCGCGGTGGTATCTGGAGTTACCGAAAAAGAACTGAAAAAAATTAAATACCTTGCCATATTTATGGGGAAGGAAAGCACGGAACAACCATTAGGAAGAATAGGCGATTTGGGGGCCGTGGTAGGAGACAACCTGTGCATAGAATTAGCACAATTAGGATTCCGGGTGAATGACGGAAGCAAACTGAGAAAATCTACAGTGAAGAGACTGATTAATGAAGGTTACAGCTCGAATAAAATGATTAGGATTGGAAAAAGATTGGGAGTACACGCGATTGTAACGGGTAATGTGACAGCCGCACAGAACCGCTCGCTTGGCATGCTTGGAGTGGGGAGGATGAATGTCGTTGTTCAAAGTGCCACAATGAAGATAATTGGAGTGAAAAAGGCTAATACGTTAATGATTGTTACTATCAATTACAAAGTGGGGCAGAACCCCCATGTTGCAGCAGAAGGCATTGCAATGGTTTTGAAGGCAAAACTGGAAGATCCGACTGTCGATATTAAGGAAATACTGAAGCAAGAGCAAAAGCAAGAGCAAATAGGATAATCAGGCTAAATTCAGGCCCGAGAGTTTCTCCCATTGAGAGAATCCGTTCCTTGTCGCGAGTTATTAAAGTCATTTACCGTCAATAAACGACCACTGTCCTCCCTGTTTAACTCTACCCCGTCATAGTCTGGTTTCCTCAACAAAGTCAGATCCTCTTTTTTATTTATACCCATAAAATCATTAAAGAGAACAAAAAGGATGGAAAGGCAGAATAAAACAAGCAGGAAAATCATTGGATGATTGAAACCATAAAACAGCGGCGCAAAAACCCATCCGACAATTTTCTTCAGTGTTATACATTGTTTATTGTGGAGTCTATTGCACCCGATTCCCCCATCTTTTAAAATAAGAGTGGACGACTGCAATTTTATAACGAGATCTCCAGCATGAACAGCAAGGATCTGCGACAGGTCATCAATAAAGCTAACGACAGGTTTTTCATCTTTTTCTGACTTAAACATCCCTGCCAGCGTCCATTCGGCAGCATGGGTGTTCTGAACAGATATGCAAGGAATAATAAAAATGAGAGCAACTGTAAGGGTTAACACAAAAGAATTATATGGTTTTTTTCGGGAACATTTACCCGGGTGGCAAAGGAACAACATGTCGACACCTCCTGATTTCCCCTTTAAAAAATTGTGCCTTAAAGATCGATTTCTTTCCGGAAAAAATGTACCGCACTTCGGGGTATGCCTGGTTGAACTGTTACCATAGATCCAGGATAAAACAATTGAGGATGTTCATATTTTTCTTGTGAAAAACGTCACATGGGTGAGTATAGACATTCAGGAAAAGCGTCCGGTTCAGATATATGAATACCGATCCCTTGTCTTATTGTAACCATGACTGCACCAATTTTCATTCATTAAAAAATGATTTGCTTACCACTTCCAGGGACTCTTCCAGATCCCGGGGGCTGAATACCTCCAGGGTAATCACGCCCTGGAAGGAACTCTTGTGGATGTATCTGAGCCATTCCTGCACTCGATCTTCCGGCAATCTGGAGAGGCTTAAATGCTCCTCATGTCCGTCTACACCGTGAAGGTGGATCTCACGGGTTGCAGCAAGATATTGCTTCAGATGATCCATAACTTCTTCCTGACCAAGTATCAGATGTCCCAGATCCAGACACAGTTCACAAAAACCGTTTTCCAAAAATGGTTCCAGAAAGCGCGTGGAATAGTTGATGTTTTCAACCAGTAGTTTACTTGCATTACCTGATACGTTATGGAGGATTTCCAGGGATTCCAGGGTGCGGTTCGTCCATTCATCCCACCCGGGGCTATCTTCAAATTCGAAATATAAACCCGGGGTTGACACCAGGGTTGGCGGTGAAAAGGGTACATGAAGGATATAATACATGGGTTCCAGTTCCGCTGTCCTGAGGAGGATTTCCCTGGCCAGTTGGACCGATTTCATCCGCTTTTCCCTGTCCGGGGCCGCAACCTCCAGCGAAGCGGGAAGGTGTACCGTAAAAGTTACATCCTCCTCTTCACCTATTTTTTTCAGCGCGTGTATTTCTTCAGTCGTTGGAATATTATGAAGGGTGGGGGTATGAAACAAAACGATTTCAATATTATCCACCATACGGACTAATAGTCCCGCATTCTCCAGCAGATCATCTCCGAATACCATTGAAGTCGTGCCCACTCTAAAGGGTAATTTTAAATGAGATTTTTCCATGGTTAGGAATAATTCGCGTCCTTTTTGTCCTCATTCAATATTTTCATATACCTTTGAAACCTTATGAGTTGTTCATCTGAAAAGATTTTGATTGTGTAAGGTTTAAGACATATTTCTTTTCCTTTAAAATACCGAGTCTTGAAACCCCGAGCGTTGATAGCTCATCCATACCACTTCTGCCATCCTGGTCAAGACCGTGAAATACGATAGCCTTCCTGTAACCTATTCTCATCATTACGTCCAGTGCCGGTTTGATCTGCTCCTGTGATCCTACACCCCGAACGTCTCTGTTTGAGATAAGGAAGAATAGAGTGGCAACAGGGGTATGAGAAGAAGCTCTCTATTGACCGTAAGGAGAAAAGCGGGTATCGTGGAATTGATTACTCATAAAAGATAAATACAGGGGCGGAGGTTTGTCAGAAATGAAGGCAATGATACTGAATGAGATTTCCAGTTTTCAGGACAACAAGACCCCCCTTGAAATGGCACGGCAGATGAATCCCCGGAATTGAAGGCAGTTTCACCCATGACTTTCGAACAGATACATGTTGAATGTTACAGCGGCTATAAGGTAAATGAACGTCCCGTGGCATTTACATTTCAGGATCGGCACTGGGAAGTAGCGGAAATAGTTGATCGCTGGTACGAAGGCAGCCGTGAAGTGGGCCGCCCGGCGTTGGATTACTTCAAGGTTCGCACACGTGAGGGGAAAACTTTTCTTCTTCGCTACAATGCGCTTTTTAACGCATGGGCTATCGCCGTCCCGGGTAATAAAACCAAAGGAGTGTAAGAAAAAAGGGAATCAGGAGATTGCGTAATGATTGATCTTGTAAAAAAGTTTTTCGGAAAAATGACAAAAAATGGTTCTCCCGGGGCTATCGGAATTATTGGAGTGTCAGTATTTCATCAGGTCTCAGCGTGTGTCCCCCCGGCAGATATTTGTAAAGATTATTTATGATGCTCACGACAGTATCCATCGATGATATCCAAAAAGATCGTTCCGTATTTTTTATGCTTTACCGATCCGACACCATAAATATGAAGCAGGCTTTCTCCGGACCGTGGAAATAAAGCCGCCATTTCGATCAACGTCTTATCCGAGAAAATGACATAGGGCGGAAGACTTGCTTTATCGGCAAGTTCCTTCCGCTCCTTTCTCAGCTTTTCAAACAGAACTCTATCATATTCGTATTCCGTTTCTCTTCCCTTTCCCTTTCTGCGCTCGATATGTTCTTCTTCGAGAATTCCAAGAACGATTTCTCTGCCTTTAAAAACATCATATGCCTTCCCGGTAAGCTTCAGGCCCCCGTATTTCGCATCCTGGGTCATAAAACCCTTCTGAATAAATTGCCGCGCAAGATGAAACCACTGTTTTCTTGAATACTCTTTTCCGATACCGTGAGTTGACAGCCTTTCGTGCCCGAACTTCAATACCTTCTGTGATTGTGAGCCTCGTAAAACATCAATAATGTGATTCGCGCCGAATATTTCATCGGTCCGCTTTACGCATGAAAGAAACTTCTGGGCCGGAACGGTAATATCCACAAGTTTTCTTTCTCCCGCCAGGCAATTGTCGCACATATCACATTTTTCAGTGGAATAATCTTCTCCGAAATATGTCAGGAGAGGCTGGCGGCGGCACACCTCTGTTTCGGTAAATTGCAACATGGCATTGAGATGGATATTGGCAAGTCGTTGTTCATTCTCGTCTTTCTGGTTTATGAAATATTTAATTTTCTGAATATCCGCATAGCTGAACAATAACAGGCAATGAGACTTCAATCCATCGCGTCCGGCCCGACCGATTTCCTGATAGTAGGTCTCAATATTTTTTGGAAGATCATAATGGATAACGAAGCGGACATTGGGTTTGTTGATTCCCATTCCGAAGGCGATTGTGGCAACAATAATCTGCACATCATCCCTGATAAACAATTCCTGGTTTCGTGTGCGCTCCGCGTCGGATAATCCTGCATGATAGGGCCTGACGGAATACCCCTTGCTTTTCAATATCTCATACAGATCATCCACCTGTCTGCGGGAAAAACAGTAAATGATCCCCGATTGATTCGGATACTTCTCGAGAAATTCTATGGTTTGTGAGACCGGCTTGTTTTTGGGAGTGATCTGAATGAACAGGTTTGCCCTGTTAAAGCTGGCGATAAATTCATTTGAAGCATCAAAATTAAGGTTGCTTTTTATATCTTCCTGAACTCTCGGTGTTGCCGTTGCCGTAAGAGCGATACGCGTGGCAGAAGGGAAACGAGACCTGACTGCTACAAGCTGCCTGTATTCCGGTCGAAAATCGTGCCCCCATTCCGAAATACAATGGGCTTCATCTATCGCCAGACAATCAACCTGGAGCGAGGAAAGCAGTGACAACATCCTCGGTGTTAGAAGGGCTTCCGGGGCAAGGTAAAGCAATTTGACCCCGTTTTTCCTCAGACGCTCCACATTGCGGTTATATTCTTCATTAGACAATGAACTGTTCAGGAATATCGCAGGGACATCAAGTTCCGCTAATTGTTCCACCTGATCCTTCATCAGCGAAATCAGGGGCGAAACAACAACGGTCAAACCCTTAAAAATGAGAGCGGGGATTTGATAACAGAGCGATTTTCCCCCTCCCGTAGGCATAATAACGAGCGTGTCTCTTTTCTTGAGAACATTTCCTATGATTTCTCTTTGAAGAGGCCTGAATTCATCGTATCCGAATACATCCCCAAGAATAGTCTTTGCCCTGTCTATCATAGTCCGCTGTTTGTCTTTCTGACAATTTTAGAGTCATTTCCACATATGGATCGCTCGATCAATGGGCGGCCCGAAATTAGAAATCGAGCGGGCTTTTAGCCTCTTTAATAGTCAGGTTTTAATTGTACGTGTTCTAACATCCCCGTGTCCCAGTAATTCCTGAATAGTGCATATATCATAATTTGAAAGATTAGCAATAATCGCTTCAATCGGCACTAATTAATTTTGATGGCTTCGTAAAAAGTCAACTTTCTGTCGTCTTGTCATTCCCGGCTTGATCGGGAATCCAGTTCTTTCAAGTACTTATGGACTTCCGTCTTTGCGGAAGTGACTAGACTTTTGACTTTTTACGAGTTCATCAATTCTAAGCCGTGTTTTTTTATTGAAATATTCTCCTTTTTACTATTTAATGCTCCTATCTTATCATGATCAGTGTTCTTCATTTCATGAAAAATGGACACTGCACCATCAGGAATTTGGAATCCATTGAATTGTTAAAAGTGATTTTGAGGGATATAGCGAAAGACAAAAACATATTTAGACGCAGGCTTTTGATAGACAATTTTTTACGGAAATTATGCGCGTTGACATAGCATGCTAACCGTGATTTCATGATAAAGAGCTTCAAGAATAAAGCTACAGAGGATATTTACAACGGTAAGGCAACTAAAGCTGCAATGAGAGCCTGCCCTAAGAAGATCTGGAAAATAACCACAAGAAAGCTTGACCAGCTTGATTCCGTATTGTCCCTTGGTGAACTTCGAGTACCACCTGGAAATATGCTGGAAACTCTATCGGGACAAAGGAAGGGACAGTTCAGTATCCGAATAAATGATCAGTTCCGAATATGTTTCAAATGGAGTGAAGCTGGTCCGGATGATGTTGAAATTACCGATTATCATTAAACCTATATATTTGAGGAGACATTACAATGGTTCGTATACCAACCCATAGAGCACCTACACATCCAGGAGAGATGCTTCTTGAGGAATTTTTAAAGCCAATGGGACTTACCCAGCGTGAACTTGCTGACGCGATACATGTGCCTTATCAGCGGATAAACGAGGTCATCAACGGTCGTCGTGGAATAACTCCCAGTACAGCCCTAAGACTTTCCAAATTTTTCGATGTTTCAGCCGATTTTTGGATGAACCTGCAGCTTAGGTGGGATCTATATTTTGCACAGGAATCTGAAACAGAAGATCTAAGAAATATCAAGCCACTCTCGTCTCGCAAGATTCCATTTAATGAATCCAGCGCCCGACCTGGCGCTGGACAGTGATCGTTATTTCGCTACGCTTCATAACGATACGTCAGCTTATCGTTAGCGGCATAAGAACAGAGGTAAAATATGGCGAGAGAAAAGAAGGGGAACAAAGATATCGAGGGAATATGGGGGGCACTTCCCCTATTTTACTAAAGAATTTTTGTTGAATGATTGCAAAAAACCGAGAAGGGCAAAACGTTCGAAAAAAAATTGTAAATTAATATGGGAAGCGTCCCTTTAATACCTTAATCAATTTAAAGATAAAAAAATTGATTCAAAGAAACTGGAAAAGGAAATAACCGAGTTAATGCAAGACGAAGATGTAACCAAAAAATCCGGTATTTACGAGTACGTTTTAACCAGAAATGAAAAATATTTGAATATCCGCGCTTTCACCGACAAGATAAAGCGTGAAGCGTATGAGAGGCAAAAAGGAATTTGCCCGCACTGCAAAGGCGAGAACAAGAAAAAGAAATGGGAAATTAAAGAAATGGAGGCCGATCATATAAAGCCTTGGCACGAAGGCGGGAAAACAATATCTGAAAACTGTCAATTGTTATGTAAAGACGACAACAGGAGGAAGTCAGGAAAATAAGGGAAAATTCCGGGGAATTCCGGGGACAGGGGAATTCCGGGGGGGAATTCCGGGGACATAATACTAAATTATTGACAATTGGTGTCAGTAATGACATTATACATTGCAGATAATGTGTTAAAATCTAACTATTTTCATTTGAAGGTAAATTTGAATGAACCAGAAATGCCAAATTAACAAAAATAAATTTATATCCATAAAACTTGCAATCACTCTAGTTTTACCCATGATATTTTTGGGTTGTGCTAGTCATCAGTCGCTTGTTAAAAGTGATTCCACAACACCAAAAACTGACCTCGCCAAACTTACAGTTAGCACTGATTCTATTGTTAAGTTGTGTGAAATTGATGGCGTTTCAGGCGATTATAAATATGGTTATTCTACCAAATTCCCATGTAGAGACAATATGATTTTTAGTTCTCAAATAGGAGCCTCCATTGAAATAACAATGGAACCTGGTCCGCACACATTAACGGTATGCTGTGTCACCCCTGGGCCTGGTTCATTGGTTGCATTTTTCCCGGCCCATAACATCAACTTTGTGGCCAAAAAGGGGATGGAGTATGAGCTGGTGCCAATTTATAAAGGTAGCTATGGTTCATTTACTGGCAATTATTGTAGTGCAAAAGTGGTTGAGAAGGCTGAACAGCCCTAAAACAGGGTTTTTACAATATTGATTTTACAACTTACAATAATCATGAATGCTCAATTTATTCAACGTGTTTTTCCATCTACTCCATTGTATGCTTCAGGACTTTGGCTACCAAAATAGATTGCTGTATATAATGAGGAAAAAAATGAACAAGAAAATTAGGTTTCTCCCTTTTTTACCATTCAGTTATCACGTGTGTCTTGCGTCTATATTATTTAAAGCTATACTCATAGCTTCGGTTTTGCTATTGCCAATATTAATTGGATGTGGTGCCGTAAATGTTCAACAGCAAATCGAAACGGCAATAAACGAAGGAGACGTGGCACGATTACACTCTGTCATTCAAGAGAATCCAAGCTATGAAGGCGTTACTTTAATAAAAGCAATAGAGTCAGGACGATTAGACATTGTAAAATCATTGATATTTGGTGGTGTAGCTGTCAATGCAGGTACCACACCTCGATCAATGACACCGCTCATGCATGCAGCTATGCATGGTCAAAATGAGATAGTGCAATTTTTAATTGATCAAGGTGCTGATGTTAATCGTGCATGTGAATGTTTTGTTATTCTTCCAGAAACTGTAGTGAGACCTAAGGGCACGAAACACATAGAGTATGATCTTACATTTAGGCAAGAAGGACATGACGCATTGACATATGCCATTAAAAACGGGCACAAAACAACAGTAGAACTTTTACTTAAACATGGTAGCAATCATGCGCGTAAGTTTATCACAAATGAAGCCAATAACGGGAAATTCGTCAGGTTCATTACCCTGCGTAGAGCTTCCCAGCGTGGGGCTTCCCGCTTTACTGTTATTATATCTGAATCTCTTTGGTTTCAAGTAAAAGAATTCAACGATGACAATGTGTGGCATGTGGCAACCACTATTAAATTTGAAATGCAGAGTTACTCAACTCCGATTGAATATGCCAGGGGGCTTGGATACGACAATATTGTAAATTCTCTTGAAAATAGATGAACTTGCGACCAGAGTAAAGTTGAACCAAACTCAATCTTCTGCAGAGGTCATCGTGGATAGGGTGTAAAACGAACCTTATCGACCTTTGGTGCAGCAAATGGATGTCTGGTCGCATGGGATCTATTATTGCGGACCACAAAGAATGAAGAAAAAGATCGAGTTGAGGCAGGGGAATAAAAACCGCCGGGAGTCCGTCAATCCGGAAGGTCAGGGGAAATCTCCGTTTTCCCCTTGACAAAACTTATCATGGATGTCCCCTTTTTTCGTCCCCTTTTTTCGCTTTTTTCCTTTTTTCCCTTAATATTTTAACTTTGAGAAATAGTGTTTTTATCGGGATAGGACTCCCCATCACTGAGGAGCCCTCCCACACCACCTGGCATACCGATCGGTACCTCGGCGGTTCGGCTGATCAGGCAGATTAACTTCCGGGCAAGAATAAACCAAGATCAAGGAAA
>Ga0268281_1000260_pt1 | contig 41772 bp, 49 predicted proteins | sample saktaG_10_FD_190134 | JGI IMG/M metagenome (GOLD analysis project Ga0268281, IMG submission 190134) | Saline water microbial communities from Sakinaw Lake, British Columbia, Canada - sak_2011_5_24_50m | ecosystem: Environmental > Aquatic > Non-marine Saline and Alkaline > Saline ...
GACAGGATGCCAACAGACAAATGAAGGGAATACACTAAATGCACAGGGAACATCGGAGCTTACATTTGACCCAGATGAGGCAGAGGTATGGGCGGGGATTTCTATTGTAAAGGACACTGCAGAAGAGGCACAATCAGAAGCAAATAAGGTTGTTAATGCAATAATTGATGGCCTAAGATATAAAGGCATATCAGAAGATGACATTGAGACAGAGAGCTTAAATCTGTATGAGGAAAGAACATGGACACAGGATGAGGGCTCAAAGGTTATTGGATGGAGGGCAACACAAACACTAAAGATAAAGACAGCTGACTTAACAAAAGTTGGAACAATAGTTGATATTGCTGTTAATAACGGGGCAAACCAGATCAATAACATAAACTTTGGATTAACTCAAGAAAAAGAGCAGGAATACAAAAAACAGGCATTGTCAGAGGCAGCTAAAAATGCAAAGGAAAAAGCAGAAATACTTGCAGAAAGCCTAGGAGCAAAACTGGGAAAAATAAAAACAGTTTCAGAAAGCAACTTCTATTACATGCCCTATAGATATGATATGGTGAAGGCCGCAGGAGAATTAGCGGTTGAAGAGGCTGCAACAATAATGCCCTCTGATGTAAAGGTTACAGCTAATGTGAACATAGTTTATTATCTGAAATAAATTTTTTATTTTTTAATTCTTGTTCTTCTTTGTTCTTATTTTTAAATAACAAACAAATGGAAAAATTTAAATAATACAGAAATCAATTTTGAAATAGGGGTGTTAAAATCAAAAGAAGAATTGGAACAGTTATTAGGGGTATAAGAGCTCCAATAATAAAACCAGGCCACAATATTGTTAAGGTAGTTATTAATTCATTGAGAAGGTCATGGGAATCAGAGAATCAATTTAAAAAAATTCTTGGAATCAACAGGTATAATATTAGAAATAATGATATAATTGGAATTACAGAATCCCTTGTTGCAAGGGCTCAAGGCAATTTCATCTCTCTAGAGGATATCTCAGAAGAAATAGTTGCAAAGTTCAGTGAAGATATAGGAATTGTTTTTCCAATACTAAGCAGAAATCGTTTTTCAATGATACTAAGGGCAATAGCAAGGGCTGCTGCAAAAAACTCAAAGAAAATAATCCTTCTGTTGAGTTATCCTAATGATGAGGTAGGTAATCCAATCATTGATAATAATGATCTTTATAGAGCAGAAATAAATCCATACAAGAAAGTATTGACAGAAGAGGAATACAACAAAAAGTTTGGAGATTTTAAGCATCCATTTACAGGAATAAACTATGTGCATTATTACAGGGAGATAATTGAGTCAGAGAATGCAGATGCAGTAATACTTCTTTCAAATGACCCAAAGGAGATTCTTAAGCATACAAAACAGGTTATTGCAGCAGATATCCACACAAGGCAAAGAACAAAAAGGATTTTGAGGGAAGCAGGAGCTGATATTGTCCTTGGTCTTGATAACCTTTGTACAACTCCCCTAAATGGAAGGGGATATAATGAGAAGTATGGGTTATTGGGCTCAAATAAATCCAGAGGTGAACTTTTAAAATTATTCCCAAGGGTTAAAGACAAATTTGGTAGAAGATATGTAAAACTAATACAGGCAGGGATAAAAAAAATTACTGGAAAGCATGTTGAGGTTATGATATATGCAGACGGTGCTTTTAAAGATCCTGTGTGCGGAATATGGGAATTGGCAGATCCTGTTGTAAGCCCTGATTTTACCTCTGGCCTTATAGGGATACCAAATGAAATTAAACTGAAATACCTTGCTGATAAATTAAGGAAATTAAACAAGAAAGAGACAATTAAAGCAGTTAGAAAATATATAATAAAAGAAAAGAAAGAAAATCTTACTGGTAGTATGTCTTCACAAGGAACAACACCAAGGCAATACAGTGATTTAGTAGGTAGCTTATGTGACCTAACAAGCGGAAGTGGAGACAAGGGGACACCCATAATCCTAATTCAGGGTTATTTTGATACCTACATATCAAAATGACATATATAAAAAACTTGATTTTGGGAGGAGATTCTTCAGCCATGTAAGAGGATGATTTTCATATTTTTTTAATTATATCTTTTTCTGTTATAGCCTCAACAGTCTCAAACATTGTCTTGAGGCCGAGCCTTAAAGAATCCTCATCACATATTTTATTGTGTATGTAAGGCGAGATAAACCATTTCTTGTCAGGCTCTGAAAAGGGATTTATAAAAAAGAGTGTTAGTTTTTCAAATTTTATTAATTTATTCCATTTATTCATAAGAAAGTCAAGGTTTTCCTTTGAGTTCAGCATAACAATGCTAATGTTTTTGTTTACCTCTTTAATAACAGAATCATTTATAGTTGGCCTTATCAAAAATACCTGTTCTTTTTCCTTGAACTTAACAATAACCCTGTCTGGCTCTTCTTTTATATCAATTATATTCTTGGTTAAAATATCCCTGTGCTTTACATAACCAATAGTCCATTCTTTAATAAACTTGATTATCACATCTTTTTTTTCTGGCATAAGCATGAAAAATATGATTTAATTTATATTCTTTTTGGAAACTGGCCTTGTTAACTTGTTGTGGGTATAACATATATAGTTGCTGTCATATGCCTTAAGGAGCGATAGCGACGAAAGCGCAGCGTGGTCTAACAACAAAGTTGCGAAGGAGTTTTTGTGCCTACATTAAAATTAATTGCCTATCTTTTTGATTGTCACCCTCTTTTTACCGAAACATTTATATAGTTATTATGAATATATATTCATAATTAAACATATGGAGGTAGATAAAAATGCCAAATAAAGATGGAACAGGACCAAGAAGTGGTTCAGCAGGATCAAGAGATGGAAGAGGACAAGGTAAAGGAAGAGCCGGTGGAAAAGGAATAGGAAAAAAGAAAGGCGGAAAAAAAGGAAACTGCTAATATAGTTTCTTTTAATTAAATAAAACATAGGAGGTAAAACAAAATGCCAGGACAAGACAGAACAGGACCTTTAGGTTTGGGTGCTCTTACCGGAAGAGGACTTGGACCTTGTGGTTGCGGAATGCGAAGAGGATTTGGGCGAGGTTTTAGTAGAGGAATGGGTTTTAGATACACAAAACCAGTTGCTCTATCTGAAGCTGAAGAAAAGAAAGTCCTTGAAGCAGAGCTTAAAGAAATTGATTTGGAAAAGCAAGAGATAGAGAAAAGATTGAAAGAAATGAAGTAAACTTTTTTCTTGCTTTTTTCTTTTCGTAAAATTTAAATAGGAATGTGAATAAGTATTCATAATATGGCAAGACCGAGACTTTGCAGAAGAATCTTTTCAGAACCAAATGTCACTTATTTTAAGCCGAGAGGCATTCCATTAAGGGAATTGGAAGAATCTATCCTAACTATTGACGAATTTGAAGCTGTGAGATTAAAAGATTTAGAAAGATTAGAACAGGAAGAATGTGCCAAAAAAATGAATATTTCACAACCAACCTTTCATAGATTAATCCGATCTGCGAGGAAAAAAATTGCTGATGCTATTGTAAATGGTAAAGCAATAAAAATAGAGGGTGGCAATTTTACATTTGAAGAACCTCATGGAAGAAATAGATGTGGCAGGCACAATCAATAGGCACAAAAATTGAATTTAATTCATATTAAACAAATTTTTTGCTTGTTTAAACATTTTTATTTTTATATATAAGATGTGAATAGTCAAAACAAAACTATACTTTTTTATATTAAATCATATTCTAATGTTAGGGATAAAATGAAATTTGCACATATGGCAGACTGCCACATCGGCTCTTGGAGAGACCCAAAATTAAGGGATGCAAGCACAAAGGCCTTTCTAAAAGCAGTAAACATCTGCATTGAAAAGCAGGTTGATTTTGTATTGATAGCTGGAGATTTATTCAACACAGCCCTGCCGAGCATAGACGCCTTAAAGGTAGTTGTTACAAAACTCAAGGAATTAAAAGACAGCAATATTCCATCTTATGTAATCCCTGGCTCTCATGATTTTTCTCCAAGCGGAAAAACAATAATTGATGTTCTGGAAAAAGCAGGCCTCTTAATAAATGTCATGAAAGGGAAAATAATTGATGAAAAATTAAACCTTGAATTCACCATTGACAAAAAAACAGGGGCAAAAATAACAGGCATTTATGGAAGAAAGGGAATGCTTGACAAAAGGCAGTATGGCTCTCTTGTCAGGAGGGGCCTTGAAGAGGAGCAGGGCTTTAAGATATTCATGTTTCACACTGCCTTAACTGAATTCAAGCCAGAAGAGCTTAATTTAATGGAATCGCAGGCATTATCACTGCTGCCAAAAAACTTTGATTATTATGCCGGCGGGCATGTTCATCATGTATTCAGCAAAAAAGAGCCAGGTTACGGGCTTATAGCATATCCTGGGCCATTGTTTCCAAACAGCTTCAGCGAGCTTGAAAAGCTTGAGAACGGTGGTTTTTACATTGTTGAGAAAACAGCCAAGCTTGAGCTTAAATATGAGCCAATTGTTATTTACAATGTTTTTTCATTAAACCTTGACTGCAATAATAAAAGCCCTGAGCAGATAAGAGCAGAGCTTGAAGATAAAATAAAAGGTAGGGAATTTATTAACACAATTGTAACAATAAGATTAGCTGGAACTTTGGATTCAGGAAAGCCATCTGACATAAACATGAGAGACATATTTACTAAAATTTATGATAATGGCGCTTATTTTGTAATGAAAAATACAGCTAAACTAACTGCAAAAGAATTAGATAAAATTAATGCAAAAATAAGCTCTGTTGAAGAAGTTGAAGATTCATTGATAAAAGAGAGCATAGGACAAATAAAAATTGATGCTCTTAGTGCTGAAAAAGAAGAAAAACTCACAAAGCATCTGATGGATATATTATCTAAAGAAAAAGATGAAGGCGAGCGTGTTGCTGACTTTGAGAAAAGAATTAAAGAAGATATTGAAAAAATAATTAAACTGGATTAGAACCATTATATAATATTTTCATTTCTGTTGATTTTTCAAAATATACCACATAAGGCTTTAATTCATTTAATTTTATTTCAAGGTAACTTTCTTTTTCTGATTCTTTTATTCCTTTAGGAAAAGGAATCTCAATATTATATGTTTGTGTTGATTCAAGTCCTACCTTTATCTTTAATCCCATTTCTTCAAGTTTTTTCCTTATGCAATCATCTTTTGCATATTCTGGCTTAATCTTTATATTATAGAGATTTTCAGTGACTTTTCCAACATCATTTTCCTGATTTTTTTCCATTTTCACCAGATTATCCTCCAAGCTATTTTTCCTGCTTTTTTTAATGTATAATTATAATTTTTATTTTTTCTTCTAAGGATATCATTAATTTTCCCATTGCAACTAGCATTTTTTAGCATATTGTCTGCCCTTACAAGCCCTGCACCAAACACCCAGCTGTTGTCATATGGCTCACTTGATTCAAGCCTTTTAGCTGTTTTATACATTATTTCCTCAGCAAAGTTTGGATTTTTTGTCTTGGATATTAGCAATCCTAAAGCTCCTGAAATATGTGGTGTTGCCATTGATGTTCCGTCCCATACCCTATATTCCCCGCCAGGGTAAGAGGAATAAATCCCAACACCAGGAGCAGAGATATCATTTGTTTCCCAAATATTGCTAAAGTCAGCATGCTTGTTATTCCTGTCAACAGCTGCAACTGCAATTACACAATCACCAAAAGCAGCAGGGTATTCTGGGCCTTTATAACTGTTTCCTGCGGCTGCAACAAGCAATACATTATTCTGTGATGCAAGCCTGCATATCTCTTCAAGCGCCCTTGAAGCTGTTGGTCCGCCGAGGCTCATACTTGCAATATCCATATTATTAAGCATTGCCCACTCAATTCCAGCTGCCACAGTCATGTCTGATCCAGACCCATTTTCATCAAGAACCCTTACAGCATATAATGTTGCATCTGGTGCAACACCGCAGTTTTTTCCAGAACATGTTCCTGCAACATGAGTCCCATGCCCATTCTCATCCATTGGGTTTTCATCATCTTTGATAAAATCATGCCCTTTTTTTCTTGTAAAGTTTGACCTTACCTCTGGATGGGTATAATCAACGCCAGTGTCAATTATTGCGATACTTGCTCCTTTTCCTCTTGATGATTTCTGTGCTTCATAAGCGCCTATATTTTCAAGGTTCCATAAACTTTCTTTTGGGCTGAAATAAACCTTTGAATTACTTTTTGTTGGAATAATTGAGAATTTGTTTGACAGGTCAACTGATTTCATTACACTAAGAGTATTTCTAAAACTTTTTTCAAAAATTCTGTTAACATCTTTTCTATAGATCTTATTGGATATCTGCTCTGCATCCTCCCCTGTGCAGATAATTCCAATATAAGGAATGGTTTTGAAGATATGAGTTATTTTTCCTAGCTTTCCAAGCTCTTTTGCTGCATTTTCTTTTACTTTCCTATTGTTTTCTGTTTCTATTATAATCTCTAAAGGATTCTTGTCTCTTTTACTTTGAAATATCTTATTCAGGAGAATATCTTTTCTCTGAACTCTTAAGTCTCTTCTGTATTTGTTTAAATCCATATGATGTTATGAAGAATTATTTTTAATAAGGGTTTGCTAGTTTTTTTCGCAGGATTATTGACTTTAAGAAATATTTTCATGTTAAATTGAAAGATATTCAACCAAAACCTTAATAAACTCCTTTCTATTGTTATTATTTATGACTCCATGGACAAAGAAATACCAGCCAAAAAATACAAGTGAACTTAAAGGCCATGACAAGGCACTCTTAGAACTAAAAAACTTTATTCTTAATTTCAAAAATCAGAAAAAAAAAGCAGCAATTATATATGGCCAGTCAGGAGTTGGAAAGACATGCTCTGCTTATGCCATTGCAGCTGATTTAAACTATGAAGTCTTTGAATTAAATGCATCTGACTTCAGGAACAAGAGCAGCATAGAATCAACACTTGGCCCTGCAATAATGCAGAGAAGTCTTTTTTCAAACAATAAAATAATCCTTGTTGACGAGATTGATGGGCTTTCAGGAAAAAATGACAGGGGAGGAATATCTGCACTTGCAAAACTAATTGATAAAAGCATCTTTCCGGTTATTATGACTGCAACTAACCCTTATGAGCAGAAACTTAATGCATTAAGAAAAAAATCAGAACTTATTCAATTCCACACACTTAACTACCTGTCTGTTTTCTCTGTTTTAAAAAGCATATGCGCAGAAGAAAAAATAAAATTTGATGAAGATGCATTAAAATCATTGGCAAGACATGCTGCAGGAGATTTAAGATCTGCAATAAACGATTTGCAGACATTAGCTCATGAAAAAAAAGAGCTTAAAAACGAAGATTTAAATGAGCTTTCTGACAGGAACAGAACAGAAAACATGATTAGCGCATTAATGAAAGTTTTCAAGACAACAGACATAAACATTGCAATAAGGGCATTTGAGAATGTTGAAGAGGATATTGGCAAGCAGATTTTATGGATTGACCAGAACCTTCCAGATGAATACCAAAAGCCAGAAGATTTGGCAAGGGCTTATGATTATTTGTCAAGGGCAGATGTTTTTAACGGAAGAATAAGAAGGTGGCAGCACTGGAGATTTCTTATTTATGTAAATGCAATGATATCAGCAGGAGTTGCTGTTGCAAAAGATGAAAAATATAAGGGGTTTACTTCTTACAAGCCGACAACAAGAATCCTTAAGCTATGGAGAGCAAAAATGAAGTACCAGAAAAGAAAAAGCATTGCATCAAAGATTGCAGAGAAAACACATACCTCTTCAAGAAGGGCATTGCAGGATACATTGCCATACTTATCTTTAATATTTAAAAAAAACAAAGAGCTATCAGGCAAGATTGCACAGGAGTTTGAGCTTGACAAGGATGAGATTGAATGGCTGGGAAGAAATAATTAATTAGTATTTTGCTTAAAATCAATAAACCTCTTTAAATCCTTTAACTTATAATCAAATCCCCAGATATATTTTGTATATTTTTCTGAGGGAACAAAAATTGTTCCTGCAACTTTCTTTGAGTCATGCCAATCACCTTCCTTTTGAAAAAATTCCTTCATTTGTGATGCACTTTCTAGAATTCTTGGTGTTTTGCTAATTTTTTTATGATTTATTACTATCCCATAAACAAGTTCTTTTTTTGCAAAATATTCAATTAACCAATGCAAGCACTGATCCCTAAAAAGGAATTTATCTTCTGATTCATCATATCCCCTTACACCTTTAGCATAGAAATCAATAGTTGCACCTATAAAACGATTGGTTTTTTCAATTTCTGATGCTAAAGAATATGCCAATGTTTCACTTGTATTATTCAGAGGAATCCCTAAATTATCAATATAATAAGAGTCCTTGCTGCCCCTTCCCTTAATATCAACCTTGATATTTGAAAATTCCTTTATAATATAACCTAAACTTTTGTTATTTTTAATATCAGCACTTTTATTTTGGTTTTTTCCTATTGTCATTTTGCATCCAGGATTATTTTAATTATAGTTTTATTATACTTTATAAATCTTACTATTTTTATCCCTAAAAAGTAGTTATGAGAGAAAGATTTATATAACTGTTATTAATTCTAATTTGTATAAAATGAATGAAAACTATGAGAAAATAATACAGGGAATTAGAGACTATTTGCTAGGTAACAGAACAGAGTTGCTAAATAGCCCTTTACAAATAGAATTTTCAGAGGAAAAATATGATGGGAGAAAAGATTGGCTTAATTTTTGTAAAAGTAGTCTACCAATAACTCTTGAGACTTCTGCAGTAATAGCCATGAGTGTGTGTTATATACGTAATCCTGGTATTGGTTTGTTGGTTACTAATTTAATTACAGCAGCAGATATTATTTCAAGAGAAAAAGGACTTGAAGAAACCAATACACTTGGTTATGGGCTTGTTGGGAGAATCAGGGATGCTTATAAAACTTTGAGTAAAAATTATTCTAAAAAACCATAATTTCAAAAAGAATTCTTAAGCTGTTGAGAGCAAACATAAAGCATCAGAAAAGAAAGAGCATTGCATCAAAGATTGCAGAGAAAACACATACTTCTTCGAAAAGGGCATTGCAGGATACATTGCCATACTTATCTTTAATATTTAAAAAAAACAAAGAGCTATCAGGCAAGATTGCACAGGAGTTTGAGCTTGACAAGGATGAGATTGAGTGGCTCAGAAAAAATTAATTCATACTTTTCTCTTAATTGATTATGGTTTTTTCTTGCGCATCGGAAGCTTAAACATAAAACGAGGGCTTTTAACATTTCCATTGTTGTTTCTCCTAAAATTCATTATGTTTGAGACTAGGCCGCTTGAAGGCCTTGTTGTGAGTGCTTTCATGAGCAGTTTGCGGCTTGATATTTCCTCAACAATTCTCACTTCCCTGAGTTTTGGCAGGAATATAAATGAGGCAGCATACCTCATCACAAAGCTTATTATGAAAACAATGTAATATTTTGACCAGAAAAATGAATTGTATTTTACAATTAATCCACCAAGTATTGCTCCAACAAATATTGCAAATCCGGTGAGCACATTATAGTAAGCAACACAGGTTGCTCTTTTTTCCCGTTTTGTGGTGTCAAAAATAAAATTAAATGATGCTATATCAAATCCTGCCCATGAAAAGCCGGCAAAAACCTGTGCAAACATAAGATAGTAGATATTTGTTGAAAAAATCCATAAAATAGGTGTTGCAGGCATTAGGAATCCTGCCAGTACAAGAACTTTTTTTGTTCCGTATTTGTCAGACAACTTTCCCCATACAGGCATCATCGCGAATTTTGTGATCAGTGCGATTGCAGTTATCATTGTAAATGTGGTATAATTAAGTTTCAGGTCATAAAGCATGTAAGGAGTGAAAAAAGGTGCTGATATGTAAACACCAAAATTCATCAGACTGAGATAAAAAACAAAAAGCCCGTAATTTCTGAACCTTGCCTGCTTAACAAATTGCATAAAGCTGAAATTTGCATTTGGCGCAAACTCATATTCAGGCTCATATTGCTTTGTTAGATAAAAAAATGAGATTATCCTTGAAATGAATGCAAGCGAGAAGATTATGGAGAATCCTGTATATTCCATAAAAGTCCCTGTTGAAAACTTTTGGAGTATATAGCCTGCCAAAAGAAGTGACACAAACGATACAAGGTTTCCGATTTTGTTTCTGTTTCCAAAATAATCTCCCCTGTTTTCATCGCTTACAAGGTCACCCATCCAGCTGCTCCATGCAGGATTTCCTATGACTCCAAAAACCCAGTAAAGACAGACAAAAATTATCAAAATAGGTATGCTAAGCTCACCAAAGAAAAAAACAAGCGCAATGGGTATGTACATAAATCCCTGAAGGAATGAGCTTATGCAGACAATTCTTTTCCTTGTTTTGAAAATTCTGATAAGCCAGTTTGAGAAAAGTTGTGATAATGAGCCAAATGCTTTTGGCAGGGAACTCAGCAATCCAAGCTGGATATTTGTTGCCTTGAGGAAAACAGCAAATGCTGCAATGAATGACTCGCCAAAGCCAACCATCATCCAATAGAATGCCCCGTCAAAGATTGAATACTTAAGGCTCTTTTTTATTTTTTCTTCTTTGTCATCCATCCCGGCCGTTTATTAGAAGTTGCTTTTAAATCTTTGTTTTTCTGCTGTAGCTTACTAATTTCCTTATAATAAAATAACTGGTTACAGAAAAAAACACTGCTATAATAAAATTTCCTGCTAAAAACTTTAAAGTTGAATACCTAAACTGCTCAATCCCCTGCAGAGGATATATTGCAGGAGAACCTTTTAGTATGAAATCACCAAGCCTATAGCTCAATGTGTAAATTGGAAACAGCACAAAAGGATTCCAAAGCAGCAAAGCGCCAAAAAGAGCAATCTTGCTTTCTTTTGCATATGCCAGCATAACAATAATAGCAATAAGATATGTAAAGCCCAAGGTGGGAAGTATTGCTATGAATGTGCCTATTGCAAATCCTAATGCAATCGAGTGGGGAGAAGTCTTTATTCCCAGCACTTCCTTAAAATGCTCCTTTAGCCTTTTTATTATCTTTTTTGTCATCTTTAATTATAATACTTTATTCTATAAATATCCTTTTATTTGAGTAAATTGAAAATACCTCAACACTGGCCATACTTCTCTTAAAGGAAAAGATTGACCGAAAGGAAATAACTCTTGATTCATCATGAGGGATAAAATATATCATTTATTTCCAAGAAAAAATCCTTATTGTTGTCTATTCCCTGAGCTTTTATCTCCATTGGACAGATAGCTGATTTATCTTTATTTAAAATATTATTAACAATCTTATTTGATTTTAGTATTATATTATTTTTATTTAATAACTCTTCAGCTGGTTTTGAAGCAACATCAGTAATAACCAGAGAAATCATATTTGAATACACTATAAACCTGGCGGATGCAAGCCCAACAACCTTGTCATGTAATGTGCAATCCTTGAATTTAGATTTATATTTCTTTACACATTCTATTAAAGGTCTTAAACCAGACTTATCTGAGGAAAATACAATATTATTATCTTTAATTAATGCAAGGGAGTATTTTGTAAAATCAGGACTTAACATCTTAAGGATTCTTTAATTGGTTTTACAGTGTAATTTGCTACTATTGCCCATATCAGATTTGATATTGCCAATGCTAAAATCAACTTCAAGATAAAATTGGTTGGTAAACTTACCAAATAATAATCAGTGATAATTAACCATGGCAGCTGAATAAGATAAGCTAACATTACTGCAATAATTGTATTAAACTTGTATCTTACAAACAAGCCAACAAAAAATCCAAGAATAGCATTACCTATTGCAATATATGGATTGCCCATAACAAAGGCAGAATACAAAGAACCAACTAATCCTGACAACATTCCTCCTTTTGGGCCGTATATTAATGCCGCAATAAAAACAGCTATCTGAAAAAAATGAATCTTAAAACCCCAAACAGTGTTTAAGTTTATTAGGCCTAATAAATTAGGCAGGATCATTAAGGATAAAAATAAGACAATTGTTTTATAATTCCATTTTACATTGAATGAGAATTTTTCAGCATATTCCATTAATTTTAGGTAAATTCAATCATTTAAATATTTTTGCCAAATAATCAAAAAGAACTCTTGCCTAATGGGTTTTTTACCTGCTGGATTATGATTTTCTCAGGTGTTACACTCAAGACATTAAACTCAATATTTTTTATTTTTATCTTGCTCATGATCTTTGGATAAAACAAATTTAGAGCATATCCTTGGTAACCAGCAGTCTCCATATAACTCAAAGAAAAAGTATTCTCATTGGGCATTCCGCAGTACACAAGGCCCATCCACTTCATAAAACCCGGCTTTAAGGTCTTTTTCTCTCCCACTGAAATTGTAATGGCCTCTTCCATAAAACATTCAACACACAGATTATATTTGTTTGTTTCCATGTTGAACCACTTAGATAGAAACAATTTTATATTAGAGGTTTTTAATTATGTCTATTATGGCAGATAATAAGCTATCAATTGAAGATATGGCCGTTTTCTGCAAAAAGAAAGGCCTTGTATTTCCTAGTGGAGAGATTTACGGAGGCCTGTCAGGATTCTTTGACTTTGGGCCGAATTGCGTTGAAATAAATAATAATATCAAAATGGAATGGTGGAAATTCCATGTTCAGGAGAGAGAGGATATAGTAGGCATTGACGGAAGCATTATAACAAATCCAAGTGTTTGGGAGGCTTCCGGCCATGTCGAAAACTTCAGTGATGTCCATGTAAAATGCAAAAAATGCAAAAAGCCAAACAAGATAGACAAGAGTGAAATAGGAAAACTAAAATGTGAATGCAGCGGAGAATATGATGTTATAGGAGACCTTAACCTTATGTTCAAAACTAATGTTGGGCCAGTAGAGGGCAGCACTGCTTACTTGAGGCCAGAGACAGCACAGCTAATCTTCGCAAATTTCAAGCTTGTCGCAGAAAGCTCAAGATTAAAACTGCCTTTTGGAATTGCACAGATTGGCAAGGCATTCAGGAATGAAATATCACCAAGAGATTTTTTATTCAGATGCCGTGAGTTTGAGCAGATGGAAATAGAATATTTTGTTCATCCTGATAATGCAAAAAAATGCCCTTTCATAAAAGATGTTTTAAAACACGAGATAAATGTTCTTTCAGAGGAAACACAGAAGAAAAATCAAAATCCTAAAAAGATGACAATAGAACAGGCATTAAAAAACAAGATAATAAACACGGAATGGCTTACATACTGGCTTGCAACAGAACATAAATGGTTTATCAGCCTCGGGGCAAATCCAGACAATTTCAGGATAAGACAGCATCTTAAAGATGAGCTTGCACATTATTCCTCTGACTGCTGGGACATTGAATATAATTTTCCATTTGGATGGAAAGAGCTTGAGGGAATAGCAGACAGAAGTGATTTTGACTTGCAGCAGCATATAAAGCATTCAAAGAAAGATTTGAGCATATTTGACCAGGAAACAAACAAGAAAATTGTTCCGCATGTTGTTGCAGAGCCAAGCCTTGGTGTTGGGCGCGCATTCCTTGTGTTTATGTTTGATGCTTATAATGATGATAAAAATAGAGGAAATATTGTTTTAAAGCTTGACCCTAAACTGTCTCCGATAAAAGCAGGCATTTTTCCTTTAATGGGCAAGCCAGAGCTTGAGAAATTAGCAAAGGAAATTCATGCAAACTTAAAAAAATACTTTAATACAAGTTATGACCGCTCTGGTTCTATTGGAAGAAGATATGCAAGAGCAGATGAGATTGGAACCCCTTTCTGCATAACAGTTGACTTTGACTCATTAAAAGACAAAACAGTTACAATAAGAGACAGGGATACAACGAAACAAGTTAGAATAAAGATAGCTGAGATAAAAGATATTATAAGGAAACTCATAGATAAAGAGATTGAATTTAGGGATTTGGAATAACTATTAACATCAGAATTCCTGTTATATCTTCCGTAGGGAGTTAAGTTTTTCAAAACAAATAAGATTTGATATTTTCAATTTTTCCATCTAAAATTATCGGTGCAAATCCTAACATTTCATATTTGTGGTTATTTTGAGTTTCATCGTATGGAAAGAGGAAAAAAATTTTCTTTTTTAACCACCAAGCTACACAGATATCACGATAAGCTCCAGGACCAATATAACCTTTAATATCATTTTTTTTGTAATTTAAAACTAAGAAAGCGTCGCTTTTTGCTACTAATTCTGCGTCGCCTCTACCAACTCCTAATTTTTTTAGGAGTTTAATATCATATTTTTTTCCTGGGTCTTTAATTATACGATAAGTATCAAGAGGGATATTTACATTAAAACCTAGTTTTTCTAGGACTTTTTTAGCTTCTTCCATTTTAGAGGCAAAGGTCATACTACCACCAATCATAATTGAAATCTTGTTATTCATAATTAATTAAAAAAATTGAAAGAATATAAACCTTTTGAAAAACTCAATTGGATATAACATTCATTAAAGCAGATATAACTTGTTTTATGATTCCTTACTGCAATTTTTTGGTATGCTTAAGAAATTTGATTAGTTCATTTACATCTGATTCTAACTCTTGTGTAATTGAGTGAAAAATTAATTCATCATCAGTTTTCCCATATTGATGGGCTATTATATTCCTCATTCCTTTTGCTTCTTTAAATCTTATAGCTAATTCTTGCGAAATAATTTTTTCTTGTGCAAGAATATCAAATGCCTCTTTATCTTCTTCAGGAATCTTATATCCTTTATCCTTAATTATTAAAAAGGCTAAATCAATTACTGCTTCTATAATCTTCTCAAAGTACCTTTCACAGGCCGCCTTTGTTTTCAATTCAGTTTTATACTCATGGAAACTTTTTGGCATAATCTCCTCTAATTCAGAAAGATAATTCTCAATTTCCCTTATTTTATCATTTATTCTCATTTTTATATAATATTCTTCCCTTATTGTCAATCTCTTTTTTAATCTTGCTAGGCAGGTGATTGTAAACTTGAACATCTACTTTTTGGTTAACTTTGCCTGAAATTCTTTTTCTAAAAAGGGCAGATTCCTTTATATTTACATTATCAAATTTTACTGCTATATCTATGTCAGATTTGAAAGTGAATTTGTTCTCAACCAAAGAGCCAAATAATAAGACTTTTTTAATCTTTCTAAAAAGAATATCATTTAAAATAGTTTTTTTTGCTTCTTCAACCACCTTTTTTATTTCAAATCCCTTCTTAAGCTTAAATTCTTCAGAAAATCTGGATGCTTCTTTAATAAATTCAAGTTTCTGTCTTATATCCCTTGAAAGCCTGTTTTTTTCTGATTGTGTTAAATTTAACCCTAATAATTGCTTTTCAATTATCTTTAATTCCCTTTTGCCAAATACTTTTCTGGCATTCTTATTTGAATTCAAAAATCTTAGTAAGCTCATTTTAAATAACCTCAATTAAGGTTATAATAACCATAATAAAGGTTATATTTAAATCTTTCGTTTTCTTATAAAAAATTGTCAAAATACTATAAACTGAGGTTTGCAGATAAATAACAATCTGTTTAATAACTCACGAAGAAATAATGAAAAACATTTTGCATTCAAGAAATTACAAATAAAAAGCTTTTTAAATCATCTGCGTTTTCTTTAAATAAAACATAGAAGGTGTAATAAATGGCAATAAAAGATTTAGAAATAAAACAGGGAAATGTTGACCTCACAGCAGAGGTTGTTGAAGTAGGCGAAGTAAGGGAATTTAACAAGTTTGGAAAGACCGGAAGGGTTGCAACTGCAAAACTCAAGGATGAGACCGGAGAAATAAATTTAAGCTTGTGGAATGATGATATTGACAAGATTAAAGTCGGGGACACAGTCCAGATTAAGAATGGTTTTGTCAATGAATGGCAGGGCACACCTCAGCTAACAACAGGGAGGCAGGGCACTTTAGAAGTTGTTGGCAAAGCAAATGAAAGCTCAGAGACAGAATCAGATTCAGAAGAAACTGCTGAAGAAGACGTCGAATAAAAATTAAATTAATTTTATTCTTATTATGGGGCGGTAGCTCAGCCTGGGAGAGCACATGACTGAAGATCATGTTGTCCGGGATTCAAATTCCCGTCGCCCCACTTATTTTAAGAAATATAAAATTAAATAAAGAATTTACTTGATCTAGAATTTTTATGATTTTAATTGTTAATTTTGAAGATTTTGAATCAATATCCTTGTTAATTTTGAAGATTTTGAATCAATATCCTTGTTAATTTTGAATATGGAGGTTGCTTCAAAATATAGTCATTGGCTATTTCTTCTAACTGCTTTAACTCTTCTTTACTAAACTTAAGTAGGGTTACTTCCTTTATAACTTTTTTAAAACCAGGCCTTATATTAAGTATAGAACTATAGTGTGGAAGAGAGGGCCATGGATAATATATTCCCCCTATTAGAAGTAATCCAAAAAGAACGTCTAATAATTTTTGAGATAAAGAAGAAATCCCTTTTTCACTAAAAATAAAATCATTTAATAAACTATAATTTGGTTTTATTTTATGTATTGTTCTATTTATATATACTGGACTACCCAAAATCTTTTCTGTGGGTATATAATACAACATACCCTTCAATATATCTGTTAGTGAATGTGAATCTTTTGTTTCTTTACTAGCTATATAATTTGCTGGACTCATTTTACTATTCTAAAATAATGAAAGTATTTAAATCTTTTTATAAAAAGCCGGAAAATCTCCGGAAATCATATAAAACGAAAGCTTAATTAATAAACGCATTTTAATTAATTCTATGGAAAAAAAAGAATCCATCTTTGTTATATGCGCGCACTCTGATGACCAGATACTCGGGCCGGGCGGAACACTAGCCAAATATGCCAAAGAAGGAAAAGAAATCTTTACAATTATTTTCTCATATGGTGAAACCTCCCATGTTTGGCTTAAAAAAAGGGTTAGTGTTGAGATAAGAGTCAAAGAAGCACAGGCAGCTGATGAGGTAATTGGCGGCTCAGGAGTTGTTTTCTTTGGCATTAAAGAAGGAAAATTTTTTGAAGAAGTTGAGAACAAGAATCTTAAGGACAAATTAAAAAAACTTTTGAAGGAAAAAAATCCTTCAAGAATATTCACCCATGTGCCTGATGATGTGCATGAAGACCACAGGGCAGTTTATAAAATTATAAATAAAACTCTTGATGAGATTAACTATAAAGGTGACCTTCTTGGATTTGATGTATGGAATGCAGTTGACATAAAAAAAAGGCAACTTCCAAAGGTTTACATTGATATAAGTGATACATTTAAGATAAAACTCAAAGCACTTCATTGCTTTAAGAGCCAGATTATTGCAATGCTGCCCCCTTATCTGGGAGTTTATATAACAGCGTTTATGAACGGGTTAAAAAATGATTGCAAATATGCAGAAAAATTTTACAAAATAAAATGAAAAAGCTTTTGATAGCAACAGACTCTTTTCTTCCAAGATGGGATGGTATTGCAAGATTTCTCAATGAAATCCTGCCTAAGCTTTCATCTGATTATGATATCACTGTTATTGCACCAAGATTCAATGGCCAACTGGCAGAGTTCAAGGATATTAACATTATCAGAATACCGCTTTCAAGAATCCGTGTCGGAGATTATACCCCTGCTAAATTTTGCATTAGAAAAGTTATAAAAGCTGTTAAGCAAGCAGATATAGTTTGGACCCAGACAATAGGCCCAATAGGTGCTCCTGCGATACTAGCTGCAAGATTTTTTAGAAAACCCCTTGCAGCATACATACATTCTATTGAATGGGAGCTATTCTCAAAGAGCATCTCTCGAAGAAATCCATTTAGGAATTCAATAAACCTCTTTACAAAGGCAGCTGCAAGATGCCTGTATAACAGATGCAGCCTGCTTATTGTCCCTTCAGGTGAGGTTGCAGAGATACTAAATTGGCATAACATAAGAACAAAGAAAAAGGTTGTTCATCTTGGAGCAGACACATCTAAATTTAGGCCGGCAGAAAACAAAAAGGATGCAAAGAAAAAAATAGGAATTAATCCAGAGCATGTAGTCATTGGATTCAGTGGCAGAATTGGGCGCGAGAAAGATCTTGTAACACTTTACAGGGCTTTTCTTAGGTTAAGGAAACTATATGATAATCTTATTTTATTAATAATAGGAAAAGGGGTTAAGGAACTGAGAATAATGCTTGAGTCAAAAAAGAATGTAATTATCGTTGAATATGCCGAGGAGATAGTGCCTTATCTTCAGGCAATTGATATTTATGTTATGCCATCATTAACAGAAACATCTTCTTTATCCACAATGGAAGCAATGTCGTGTGGTATTGCGGTTGTTTCAACACCAGTAGGCTACATTAAGAATTATATAAAAAACAGTTATAATGGATTTTTCTTTAATAAGCAAAACCCTTACGAACTATCCAAAAAACTGGCTGTTCTGCTGGATGACGAGAAACTTAGGGTAAAAATAGGGGAAAATGCAAGAAAGACAATTATAGAATTTTATAACTGGAATAAAACAACTGAAGGGATAGAGGAAGCGCTAAGGGAGGTTATATCTTCAGGCTTGTAACATTGCTTACCCCATTAGCACCCATGGAAACACCATAAAGTGTATCTGCTTCTGTTATTATGCTGTCATTGTGTGATATTACAATATACTGCGCTTGTTCAGAATATTTCATGATAAGTTTTGCAAGCTTTTCTGAATTATGCTTGTCAAGTGCAGCATCAACCTCATCAAGCACATAAAATAATGCTGGCTTATAATCCTGGATTGAAAATATGAACGCCAGTGCTGTAAGGCTTTTTTCTCCACCTGATAATGAATGTATATCCATAAACCTACTTCCTGTTATTTTAACTTTTACTCTTAATCCCCCTTCAAAAGGCTCTTTCTCATTTTCTAAAACAATTGATGCAGCTCCTTTTGAGGTAAGCTTAGAAAAAATATTTTTGAAGTTTTCATTAACTGCATCAAAGGTAACCATAAACAGCTCTTTTTTCTTGTTCTCAACCTCATCTATCATAGCAATAACATCTTTTTTCTCTGATGCAAGCAGATCCTTTTTATCAAGCAATTTTTTATATTCTTTTTCTATGTTGTCATAAACTTCCAGGGCCCTCATGTTTACAGCACCAAACTCTCCGATAAGTGCCTCAAACCTGTTAATTTCCCTTTTGAGTGATTCCTCACTTTTTTCTTCTAGCAGCTCAACATCCTCATACTGCTCAGATTCTTTTTTCAATCCTGCAAGCTCTGCCTTAACCTCAACATTTTTCATCGAGAGATTGTTCATATTTGTTTCAGTGCCCCTGTTTTGGTCCTCTTTGTTCATTATCTCACTTTCACTCTTAAGGATTTCATTATTGATATTATCCCTTTTCCTGAACAATTCCTTAAACTTTGTCCTGAACTCTTTCTGGATTTCCTCTTTTTTAACCAGCTCTTCTTTCTGTTTTTTTATCCTTTCTTTTATCTGCCCGAGCTCTGCTGAGAAATCCTTTTTTTCCTTTTCCTGCTCTTTGAGTATCTTCCCTATATTTTCTTCATCCCTCTTCAGTATGTCATTTATCTGCATGCTAATGCTGCTTACCTTTGAGTCAATCTCAAGAATCTCATTCTTTATTTCCTGCTTTTTATCTTCAAATGTGTTAAGCTCAGCAAGCAATGTTGGGTTTCTCAATCCACTGATTTTTATTCTCAGTTCCTGTTTTTTTGTTTTTATTGATGCCAGATTTTTGTTGCTTCCTTCTATGTGTTTTTCTGTACCAGCTATCTGATTATCAATTTCTTTTAAGTTGTCTTTTAAGTTATTTTTTTGCTTTCCTGAGGCCTCTGTGTCTCCTGTTTCAAGATGGAGGCTTTTTTCCAGTTTTATTATCTCTCCTTCAAGAGATGATTTTTCATTTCTTAGTTTAGTGATATTTTCCTCGACTTCTGACCTGCGGCGATGGAGAATGTCAAAAACCTCCTGAAGATCATTCACTTTTTTCTCGCACTCCTGCAAGTCTTTTGTCAAATCTTCCTGCTGGAAGTTTATTCTTGATTTTTTCCTGTAACCACCCTGCATTGAGCCGCTTGTTTCAATCAAATCCCCCTCAAGGGTGACCATCCTGTAGCTTCCTATTCCAATTCGCCTGGCAACATTGATGTTGTCAACAACTATTGTTTTTCCAAAGACATAAGAGAATGCTTTTTTGAATTTGCTGTCAAACGAAACAAGCTCTATTGCTAGATTGTGAACTCCGTTTGAAGACAATACTTTTTTCACATCATTATCTGGTGTTGCCCCTTTTATCTTGTTTAATGGCAGAAAATTTGCAACTCCAAGACTGTTATTTTTAAGGTATTTTATGCATGTTTCAGCAACCTTATCATCTTCAACTATGATGCTCTGTATTCTTGAGCCAGCTGCAACCTCTAAAGCCATGGAGTATTTTGCAGACACATGGCCTAATCCAGCAACAGTTCCATAAATTCCATTAATCTTGTTTTTTTGCTCAAGGATGCTTTTAACAGCAATGTTTGCTGATGCTTTTTCAGTTATTCCAATATTTTTTACTTTTAATCTTTCAAGCTCCCCTTTTGCGGATAATAGGTTATCATTTGATTTTGCTAATTGGGCTGCAAGTGACGAGTCCTCATTTAAGAACTTATTGAGATCAAGTGTTTTTTTCTTGAAATCATTTTTCTTTTCATTTAGGTTCTCCATATCTTCTTTGTTTTCTTTCTCAACATCAAAGACCTTTTGCATTGCAGCTTCGATATTTTGGATTTGATATTCAACCCTGTCCTTTTCCCTTAGAAGTTCCTGCTGTTTCTCCCTGAGAATTTGTATTTCTCTTTGCCCTTCTTCCTCCTGTTTTTCAACTTCTCCAATCTCTTTTTCAATATCATCCAGGTTGTCTACCTTATGTTTTTTCTTGAAATTCTTTATAGAGTCCTCAAGTTCTAGAACATTTTCATTTTTGCCTTTTTTTATTTTTTCCAGCTTTGATTTTTCTGATATCAGGCTATCAATTTTTTCATGAATTTCTGTAAGGTCTTTTTGCAGCCGGTCTTTTCTTGAGTCAATCTTTACAAGCTCATTCCCGCATGTTGCTATCCTTGTTTTGTTTGTCTCAATATCAACCCTTAACTGCTCAACCTTTTTCTGCATATCAAGCTGATCTTTCTCCCCCTTTTCTTCAATTTCTTTTGTTATATTGTTTATTTCATTTCTTTTATCAGAAACTGTTTTCTTTAGGTTCTTTATCTTATCCTGAATATCTTTTATTTTATCGCTGCATGCCTTAATCTCAGATTCAAATTTTTTTTGGTTATCTTCTTTTTTTATTACCTGGATATTAAGGTATGTTGCCTTGTTCTGCTTTATGTTGTCACTCATCTTTTTGTACTTTAAAGCCTGGTCACGTTCTGATTTTAGTTCTTTTAGGTATGTCTGCCTTTCCGCAAGTATTATGTCAGCTTCATTTAGCTTGCCCTCAACCTTATCAAGCTCATTAAGGGCTTTCTTTTTTTTGTCTTCATATATTGAAATTCCTGCTATCTCCTCAACCACTAATCTCCTCTGCTCAGGAGACATCTCAACAAACTTGTTTATATCTCCCTGCAGGATTATATTATAGCCATCTGGGTCAACTGCTGCAACAGACATCATGTCAAGAACCTGCTGCCGTGTTCTTCTTTCATCATTTATTTTGTAAACACTTGCTCCAGTTTTATTTACAATCCTTGTAATTTTAACCTCTGGTAAGTTAGATGGGAATATTTTGCTGGAATTATCAAAATATATGCTTACCTCTCCATTTTTAGCAGGAGCCCCTTTTTTTCCGCCATTGTATATGAGGTTTGCAGACTTTTCAGCTCTAAGGCTTTTTGAGCTCATCCTTCCAAGAACAAAACATAATGCATCCATTACATTTGATTTACCAGAGCCATTTGGACCAAGAACGCAGTTAAAATTATTGCTGAAAACAAATTCTGTTTTTTTTGCAAATGACTTAAATCCCCTGATTACGAGTTTATTAATCCTTGTCATTAATTAAATCCTCTTTTTATAATTTTTAACTAAAACATTGAAATATTGCTTCTATATATAGCTTTTGGTTAACCTAAAACACAAAACTTTTATAGAAAACAGCTTTGGATAAGTGTATGGAACTTTTAAAGCAGGTTATTGAAGAATTAAGGCCAGAAAAAGGTGCAGTTGATAAATGCACTATTGTTTTAGGCAGTATAAACTCCAGGATTAAAAAAAACAAAATTATGGCCATAGCTATTCTTGGCGGCTCTATAGCAAAAGGGACATTCTTAAAAAATGATTATGACTGCGATATCTTTGTTAAGTTTAATTTAAATTACAAAAAAAAAGATATATCTGGTTTGCTTGAGAAAGTGCTTAAGACTTTTCCAATGGTTAATAGGATTCATGGCTCAAGGGATTATTTTAATTTCAAATCAAATGGAATAAATTTTGAGATTATTCCTGTTTTGGATATAAAAAAAGCAGAGCAGGCGATGAATATAACAGACTGCTCACCATTGCATGTGAAATGGGTAAAGGATAATTTAAATAAAAATCAAAAATTAGCAGATGATATAAGATTAGCAAAAGCATTTTGCAAATCATGCAATATTTATGGAGCAGAGTCATACATGAGGGGATTTTCCGGCCATGTTCTTGATATATTGGTAATTTATTATAAGGGATTTATTCCTTTATTGAAAAATGCCCTTAAATGGAAGGAGCAAGAGGTTGTTGACTTTAATAATTACTATGATGGAAGCGCTTTGGAAAGGCTGAACAAGTCAAAACTAGGCCCTCTTATTGTGATAGACCCTATCCAGCCAGAGAGAAATGCTGCTTCTGTTTTAAGCAAGGAAAATTTCATTTTGTTTAAGAAATCTGCAGAGAGCTTTTTAAAAAAATCGTCAAAGAGATTTTTTGAGAAAAAAGAAATTACTGTTAAAGAGCTTAAAGACAAGTCAAAGGGCAAAAAGCTTGTTTTGCTTGATGTTAAGGCACTTGATGGAAAAGAGGATGTTGTTGGCTCTAAACTATTGAAGGCATTTAATTATGTGGACAAAAATCTTGTTCTAAATGAATTTAGCATTTATGAGAAAGGATGGAAATGGGACAAGAAAAAAAAAGTCTTATTCTGGTTTATTCTTAAGGATGAAGTTCTTTCTGAATATTCTAACAGGCTTGGGCCTCCAATCCAAAACAAGGAAAATGTTAATGCATTCATGAAAAAGCACAGGGAAACATTTATTCAGGGCAAAAGAATCTGCGCAAAGGTAAAAAGAGAATTTAGAAAGCCAGAAGAGCTGATTAAATTCCTGAAAAAAACCAAATACCTTAAGGAAAAAGTCAAAAAAATAGAAATGTTTATATACTAGTTTCTTAATAAATTATATACTAATATACAAAAAGGTATAAAATGAGAAAAGGGCAGATTCAAGGCCAGGTATTTATCTATATTCTTACACTAATAATAACTGCAGGTATATTGCTTTATGGCTACAATGCAATAAAAGGTCTTAACGAGAACGCAGAACAGGTTGAATTTATACAATTTAAAGATGACTTAGAAAAAGATTTTAAAACAATTAGTTCTGATTATGGCTCTGTCAAGACAAAGACATACAGTGTTCCGTCAAAAGTAAAGGAAATATGCTTTTATCAAATATGTAATGCTCCTGAGTGTCCTCCTCTTTCTTTACCCGAGGATATAAATCCTTGGATTGCAGATTCTATAAATGATGAAACAGGAAATAATGTATTTCTTGTTATGGGAAATGCAATAGAGCCAATGAAACTTTCAAAAATTAGAATGGATGATGATGATATACCGCTACTTTGCATTCCAATAAGCAGCAGCAGACTGAAGTTAAGGCTTGAAGGCCTTGGTGATGGTGTTTTGGTTAAGAAGGCTTAGTTTAAAAAAATAGTTAAATAGTTAAAAAATTAAGATAATTAAAATAATTAAAGAAAATCAAAGTAATTAAAACAATTAAAATAATCAAAGAAGATATGAGGTGCATAAAAAATGGAAAATAAAACAATTAAAATATTCTTTATGATTTTATTTGGTTTAGTTTTGTTAGGAAGCATTTTCTCATTAACAGTTAAGGCAGCCAATAACCCAGGAGGTTGTAATTGTCCTCTTACTATTTGGAGCAAATGTCCAAATGGTTATGAAAAAGCAACAGAAAAATGTGGATTAATATTCAAGAGAAACTGGTGCTGCCCAGCAGTACCAAAATGCACAGATACAGATAATGGGAAAGATTATCTTACTAAGGGAACTTGTACAATAACATCAGGTACAATGACAATAAATAGTCAAACAGATGAATGTGTTGATTCAACAACACTCAAGGAATGGACATGTTTTAATGATTTAACTATAAACTATGAGCCAAAATCAATCTCTGGATACATATGTAAAGATGGTGCACTTGTAGAAGAGTCAGCTGTTCCACCTGAACCTGAGACAGAAGAAGTAGTAGAAGAGGAAGAAGAAGTGGAAGACGAGACAGAAGAAGAAACAACTCTTCCTACTGTTGAATATTCTAAATGTTCAGGTGATTGTTATTGTGATACCCTTTTGGATTGTAATAGGGGCTATAAAAAGACTTCAACAAAATGTAAAAAGAACTTCTTGTGGATATTTCCAGTTGCAGGAACATGCTGCTGCCCTGAAGAATCACCTGAAGAAGAGCCTGAAGAACCAACTCCAATATGCACAGACTCTGATGGCGGCAAAAATTATTATGTAAACGGAACTGTAAAAGGAAAGAGTGATGAATACTATGCAGCAAAATATGGTGTGGAAACAAGAGAGTTTGTTGATGTGTGTTCTGATGCGGCTGATATTCCTGAATTTTATGGATTATTGATTGAAGGGTATTGTGATAAAAATGGATTTGTGCAGGAAGAAGAATATTATTGCCCAAATGGCTGCAAAGATGGAGCCTGCATTGAAGAACCAATGAAACATATAGAAATTAAAGGAAATTGTAGATTCCTTAGTGAGAAATTTCCTGATAAAGTTTACTTAATGTATGATGACTGCTACACTGGTGTCTTATTAAACGGAAACAAGACTTGGACATTAATAAACTTTGATTTAAGGGATATTAAAAATAAGAAAATAAAAGATGCAGAATTAGTAATAAACAAAGTAGATCTGCTGGTGCTGGAAGGAGATGAATATGGAAAACAAGCAGTAGCAGTGCATAAGATTACGGAGAAATGGAATCTTAATACTGCAAGCTGGAGCAATAAACCAAGTTTTGATCCAACAATTGTCAGTTCACAAGAGATAAATGAGAATGGAGAATATACATTTGATATAACCTCTATAATAAATTACCTTATAAGTGATAATAAAGGAGTTTTATTGAAAGCACAGAATGAGAATGAACCTAACCTCAAGAGATTTGATAAGGCATATCTGAATATTGGGTATATTGAATGAGGTAAAACAAATAAAAAATTTGTGAGAAAACTAGAGAGATTTATAAATATTTATTTGGATATACAAATAATAAGAAAAGAATATTGTAATGCTCTTTTATATATTTAATTTTAAAAAAGTCATATTGAAAACCTTTATATACATCTTTCATTTTTTTAATTTATGATTAATAATCTAGTGTATTTGATATTTATAACACTGTTGCCTTTTCTTGAATTAAGGGCCAGTATACCCTATGGCATTAATGTTTTAAGGATGCCCTGGCCAACTGTTTTCATAGTCTGCGTAATAGCAAACATTATTCTTGGAATTTTAATTTATTTCATGCTTGAAAAGTTTGTGAAGTTTTTCCTGCGATATAAAATATTTTCAAACCCATATAATAAGATAGTCATAAAGACTCAGAAAAAGATACAAAAAGCTGTTGACAAATATGGTGAGTGGGGCGTTGCATTGTTCATAGGAGTCCCATTGCCTGGCTCAGGGGTTTACACAGGGGCATTAGGAGCTTATGTAATTGGCCTAAACTTCAAAAAGTTTATCATAGCAAATATAATCGGAGTGTTAATAGCAGGCACAATTGTAACAATAATAAGCACAGGTGTTCTACAATTAATATCATAAAAAAATATTATTTAATAATAATAGCATTTGTTCTGTTATTAAGTTTTTTAGCTGATAATTTAATATTAAAAATAATACCTTTAATTAAAAATCAAATTTTTGATTACCTTTCACATTTACTTGCAAATTTCAGCTCTATGTTGGTTATTATAGTTATTTTAATATTCTTTCTTTTGCTTAACAAAAAGAAGAGGGAGTGGGTATTTCCATTGGGATTAGGAATTATTTTTTCTTATATAATAACATACATATTAAAGTTTGTAATAGCAAGGCCCAGGCCACTGGAAATATCAATGAACTTTTTATATCACCTTCCGGATTATTCGTTTCCAAGCGCACATGCAGCTGTTGCATTTGCAGCACTTTCAATTCTTAATAAAACATACCCAAAGCTAAAGCTGCTCTGGATTTTATCTGCATCATTTGTTGCATTTAGCAGGATTTATATAGGGGTTCACTATCTAAGTGATGTTGTTGCAGGATCTTTAATTGGTTACTTAACAGGCTTGTTCATAATAAAGCTCAAGGAAAGAAAATGGAAATTAACAGGTTTGAGGTAAGAAGGCAGGCATTCCACATATGCCTTGGACTGGCAATTATTATTCTGCTAGTTAACAATATATTAAATTCATTAATCTTGTTTATTATACTTATTGCTGGAATTCTAATCTCTATTCTCAGCAGGAAATTTAATCTTCCATTGATTTATTCTTTTCTGAAACTATTTGAAAGAAAAGATACACTAAAAACATTTCCAGGAAAAGGGACTATTTCTTTTTTAGTGGGATGTTTGCTTGTTCTTCAGCTTTTTGAAAGGGATATTGCGCTTGCATCAATAATGATACTAACTTTTGGAGATTCAGTTTCACATCTATTTGGCTGGCATTTTGGAAGGAAAAAGCATCCCCTTAACTGCCTTAAATCAATAGAAGGAAATATTGCAGGTGCTATCACTGGATTTCTCGGGGCAATGCTCTTTGTAAGCCCTTTATCTGCTTTCCTTGCATCATTCGGTGCAATGACCGCAGAGGCTGTTGAATTAAGGATGAATAACCAGATAGTTGATGATAACATAATTGTCCCGCTCGTAGCAGGAACTATACTCTATTTAATGAGAATATATCTTTAAACTAATCAACAAGCCATACATTGCTTTCTAAAACAACAACTCTTACTTTCTGGTTAATTTTGAATTTCCTGTTCTTGATATTTTCTGGATTTACAGACTGGAATGTTTCTGGATGCAGTATCTCAATATGTGGAAATACCAGCGAAACTATTGTTTCTTTAACCTCTTCAGCAGCCTTAACTTTGAGATGTTTTGGCATTATTGATGTTTTCTTTCCTGTTTTTATGTTGACAACTGTAAGATGGCGGTCAATATTTCTTACCTTAAATAGCTCATTGTCTATATTTAGAATATCGCCTTTCTTGAATTTTGACTGCCTGAAAAGAACATTTACCCTGTAGATGTCCCTGCTTCTCATCTTATCCCTTGAAAACAATTTTTTACTGGCTTTTGTTTCACCGCCAAACTTGTTCAAGAGTTCTCTGCCAAGCTCATGTATATATCCCCTTTTTGTCAGGTAAATGTCAAATCCGTTTCTGACTTTTAATTGTTTGCTTATAAAAATCCCCCTTTGATTTTGTTTTTTGGCTTCAGCAACAGCATATTCTACTACTTCATCATCAACATTCCTTAATTGCAGTATGCCCTCAAAATAGCCGCTTTTGTGCCTGCTGCATTTCGGGCAAAGGATAAAAATTACCTTTACTGGGAGGACATATTCCTCTTTCACAACTGTTTTTTTGTTAGGATAAGTGCCAAAAACAGTAATTTCTGTTTGAATGTCTACTTTTACATTTGGCCCATCCTTGTATTTTGGGATTACTGGCCTAAGTTTAAATGAACTTATCTTGGCAGCATCATTAAACACTAATCTTTTTTGCACAATATCTTTGACTACATCCTCAAGCTTTCTAAATCCTGTCCATTTCCCATTAGAGAAGTATTTACGGCAAAAGAAGCATATAAGAATCTTCACCGGCTTAAAAGATATCAGTAATGGATTCTTGTTTAGATAGCATTTTTTACAAAAACCATCCAGAAATATTTCTTTTTCCCCGCATTTAGTGCATAATTCCATAACATAATGAAACCAGTAGTTGTATAAATAACTATTTGATTCATCAAAACCGATAGTTTTTTATTTAAATGTCTAAAAACCTCTTTCCTATGAATAAAAAAAACCTAAAACAAACATGGAAGAACTTATGGCACTTTATCTGGGAAGATAATAGCATTTGGAGCTGGATTATAAATATCATACTTGCGTTTATTCTTATAAAGTTCATAGTTTATCCTGGGCTTGGTCTTGCTTTAGGAACATCCTACCCAATAGTTGCAGTTGTTAGTAATAGTATGGAACATAATTATAATTTTGATACATGGTGGCAGAACAGCGAAGAATATTATTCAAGCATTGGAATAGTAAAAAGCTCATTTGAGGAATTTCCATTGAAGAATGGCTTTAACAAAGGAGATATAATGATTCTTTGGAGAGCAAATTCTGACAATCTTAAGATAGGAGACATAATTGTATTTCAAGGTGCCAGAACAAATCCAAAGCCAGATCCAATAATCCACAGGGTGATTATCATAGAAGAAAATGATGGTACTATAACATATCAAACTAAAGGGGATAATTATCTTACTAATAGCCGCCAGATTAATGGATGTTTCCAGGATGGTTGTATTTATGAGTCAGATATCAAGCAAAACCAGGTATTAGGCAAGGCTGTTTTTAAGGTTCCTTACCTTGGCTACATCAAGATATGGTTTGTTGATTTATTAAATTTTTTTATTAAATAGGAGGTAAAAATGTTTTGTCCAAAATGCGGGTCTTTATTATTGCCAAAGAAAATAGATGGGAAAAGAGTTATGGCATGCTCTTCATGCAGTTATGCAAGCAATGATCTTGAAAAAACTAAGATTGTTGAAAAGACTGTAAAAGAAAAGGAAATTGACATCATAGAAGGTGACGATTCTAAAAGTCTTCCTATAATGGAAGCTGAATGCTCTGAGTGCGAAAATAAGAAAGCATACTATTGGCTTGTGCAGACAAGGGCAGGTGATGAGCCAGAGACAAAATTCCTCAAATGCACCAAATGCAATCACATCTGGCGGGATTACAGCTGATGAAAGAAATAAAACAAGGCATAATCAAGATTATTTTGAAACCTAATTCACCGAAGAGCAGGATTGTTAAGTTTAATTCTGAAAAAGAAGCGTACATTATTGATATAAAAGCCCCTGCTCAGGATAACAAGGCAAATATAGAGCTTGTTAAGCTCCTTTCAAGAGAATTAAAGAAAGATGTTAGGATAGTTAAAGGCTTTAAAAACAAAGAAAAATTAATTAAAATTTCTCCAAGAGAATAATCACTTTTTTTCTTTTCTTTCACTAAGAAAAATTATAATTGCCAGAATAATTATCCCAAGCAAAATGTTGTATTTGTAGGAGATTATGAATCCAATGATTTTAGTCCAAAAATTTGAATAGTAAAGAAGAAAGATTATTGAAACACCAACTAAAACAAACACATACTTGATGAATTTATTTTTTTTATCGGTTTTTTTCAGGACTTTTTTTGGCTTTTTCTCTTTTTTCTTTTGTTTTTCTCTTTTTTCAAACCATTCTTCCTTAGACTCATCTTCTGTAAAAAAATCAACAACTGCCTTCCAGAATCCCTTATTATGTTTTTTTTCTTTTTTAGGTTCTTTTTTTTTCTTGATTTTTTCAGGCTTTTCCTCTTCAGATTTCTCTACCTCTTCTGTGAAGAAATCAACTATCCCGTTCCAGGCGCTTTTTAATGCGCTTTCTTCTTTTCCCTGAGATTTTTCTATTTCATCAATCTTTTTTTTGTCTTCTTTTTTTATTTCAGGATGTTTTTTCAAAAAGTTAATTATCCCTTTGAACCTTGAATCAAGCCTGTTTAGACTTTTTCTAAAATAATTATTTTCAACAGAATTTTTTCTTACTAGCTGAATTTCCTGCCTCAAGTCAGAAAGCTGTTTGTTGAAATATGATTCATCAATGAATCTTTTTTCCAGTTCATCAAGCTCTTTTTTTGTATTATTTATGTCCTGCGCTCTTTTCTTGATTCTGGCGTCAAACTTGTTTGCCTGCATATTAAATTCTTCTTTGCTGACAACTGAATCCTTAAACTTTTCAAACTCCTTTTTAACGCCGTTAATCTTTTTAATATCTTCAGCAATAGAATTAACAGCTTCTCTTAGCTTTAATGCCTCTTTTAACTCTTTTTTTAGCTTTTCTCTTTTCTTTATTTCTCTTCTTAAATTATTATATTTTTTACTGAAAGAATCTATTTTATTGTTAAACTCCTGCTTTTCAACATATTCATCCTCAAAATCAATTAGTTTTTTGTTTAGCTCATCAATACGTTCTTCATTTGTTTTGGCTACTTTTTGTATGTCATTTTTTACCTTAGAAAAAGATCTTTTTAGATTGAGACTTATGTTAGAAAACTTTTTTTCTACATCCCCTTTCAGTTCATTAGGCACCATTTCTAATTTTAAAGTGATAACAAATATAAAAACCTTTCGGTAATTGACTATCTCCTTTTTTGTAAAATAATAAAAATGAGATAAAAAATAATGCGGGCTACCCTGTACGCTAAAGCTCAGGGTTTCTACCGCCCGCATTAAAAGTTAAAATAATGCTTCCTGCATTTCCCGCGTCTTCTTCCATTGGTTTCCTTTGCTGTTCTTAATGTAATTGTCTATTGCGTCTGCACTTACATTTCCCACACTTCTGTAAAATACTCCCTTGCTCCACAATCTTGGATATCTCCTTAATGCAGGCATCTCTTCTCTTATGTAATGAGAACTTCCGCCTTTAATTACTGCACATACCTTTAAGATTGATTTCCTTGGCGGGCAAGAAATGAACAGATGCACGTGGTCTGGCATTACTTCATAGGCAAATATACTTATTTTATTGTTCTTGCATGTTTTCTTTATCCCTTCTTCGCATAATTTTTTTGTTGCTTCATACTTAAACACTGGGTACCTTGCTCTTGGAACAAGTATTACATGATACCAATTTTGGCCTTTGCTATGCGAAAGGCTTTTTAACTCAGAGTTTACACTACTCATATTGTTCACCTCATACAGGTTGTCGTAACGGCAGCTTGTATGAGCTCATACTTCTAGCGCCAAATTCGCTACGCAATTGTTTTATTAAAGCACTAAAAGAAAAAGCTTCGCTTTTTATGGCACCTTCGGTGCCTTTTGGCTTCACCCCAAGCTGAAGCATCTCGCTAAAGATGGGGAATCGCCAAAACCGAATTATTTAAATATAATATTCTATATACATATCAATATATGGAGAAAAAACCAAAGAAAGCCCTTTACTGGGCCCCAAGAATACTTGCAATCTTATTTACAGTATTTGTCAGCCTTTTTGCATTGGATGTTTTTATTGAAGGCTATGGCTTCTGGGAAACAATAGTTGCTTTATTTATGCACCTTATTCCAACTTATTTACTGATAATAGCCCTTTTGGTTGCATGGAAACATGAACATATTGGCGGGACCATCTTCATAATCTTAGGCATATCATATATAATCATGGCATGGTCTAATCTTACCTTTATAATCTTCTTAATTTTGCCAGGGCCTTTATTCCTGATAGGGGTACTGTTCCTGTTAAACAAATATTTTAGAAAATAACTAAAAAAATTTATATACTAGCTAAAAAAACAAACAAATATGAAAGCTTTAGTTGTATTTTACTCAATGACCGGAATGACAAAAGAAATTGCAGTCCACATTTCAAAGGAACTTGATTGCGACATTGAGCAAATCTTTGATGTAAAAACAAGAAAAGGAATTCTTGGTTTTATTAAATCAGGTTTTGAATCAGTTTTCAGGATAATGCCAAAAATAAAGGAGGTAGAGGTAAATCCTGAAAAGTATGATCTTGTCATAATAGGAACTCCAATATGGGCAGGAAACATGGCAAGCCCTGCAAGGACATACCTCTTTCAAAATAATGAAAAGCTTAATAGTGTTGCGTTCTTCTGCACAATGCAGAGCAACGATTACAAAAAAACATTCCTTGAGATGGAAAAGGTTTCTGAATCTGAGCCATTGGCCTGCCTTGCCCTGACTGATAGTGAAATAAAACAAGAAAAGCACATAAAGAAGATTAAGGAATTTGTCAGAAAAATAAAAGCTTCAGGAAAGAGATAGAAGCTTATTAATCTCAGATTCTGACAGCCCGTTATCCTCATATAATGGAAGGCCTAGTTTTTCACGGTATTTATACAGCTCTAGCAAGTGCTTTCCATACCCCCTTAAAACTATCACAAGGTCAGCATCCTTTTCGTCAACTATTCTGTACCTGTCTGAAAATTTGTATAAAAAGCCTTCAAAGCAGGAAGAGAAAAATCCTTTCTTTAGCTCTCTGATTATATGTGCCATCTCATGCGCCAAGCCAGCTTCAATTGCCTGAAGAGGGGCATTTTTCATCAGCTCATTGATCTTTATGAAATACTTTTTCTTTCCAGGCCTTTCATATTCGAAAAGTCCGTCTTTGAAGCTCTTTTTGTATGCTACTGATACTTTTTCATTCTTCAGTTCAGGAAAGGATTCTTCAATTAATTTGTTTTTTATCTCTGTAAGGTTGTGCATGGCGAAGCAGGTGATAAGAACTTATTTTTAAATCTTCCCATATTCAGCAAGAAAATCAGCTTGCACTTTCCTCAAGTGCATTTATTGCTGGCAATTTTTTTCCGCTTAAGAACTGTAAAAAAGCTCCTCCCCCGGTTGATATATAGGTTATCTCACTTTCCAGGCCAAGCTGCTTTATTGCAACAGCAGAATCTCCCCCGCCAATAATGACTTTTGCTTTTAAGCCTGATAAAAACAATGCAATCTCATTTGTCCCTTCTGAGAACTTTTCAAACTCAAATGCGCCAATAGGTCCGCTCCATACAACTGTCTTTGCACCCTTCAGTGTTTTTTTGTATAGTGCGATTGTGTCAGGGCCTATATCCCCAATCATGCAGTCATCTGTTATTTTATTTATTTTTACAACTCTTGAATTTTCTCCCCTTTCAAGGGATTTAGCAACAAATAAATCAATAGGCAGGATTATTTTCCCGCCAGATTGCAACAAAAGTGATTTTGCATCGTTCACTGATTCAGGATCAAATTTTGATTTTCCTATATTTGCGCCCATTGCTTTAAGAAAAGTGTTTGCTAAAACTCCCCCAATTATTATTTTATCCACAAACCTCAAAAGATTTCTTATTACCTCTATCTTATCCGGCTTTGCACCGCCAATTATTGCAATAAATGGCTTTTCAGGATTTTTCATAACAAATGATAAAGCTTTAACTTCTTTTTCAAGCAGCAGTCCAGCGCAGCTTGGCAGAAATTTTGTTATTGTTGTCATAGAAGCATGATTCCGGTGGGAGTTTGAAAATGCATCATTAACATAAACATCTGCTAAGCTTGCAAGCTTTTTTGCAAATTTTTCATCATTATTCTCCTCTTCAGCATGAAATCTAAGGTTTTCCAATAGAATAATTTCCTTGCTTTTCATTTTATTTATTTTTTCTCTTACTTCTTGACCAATGCAGTCATCCAGCTTTATTACCTTTTTATCTAACAATTCACTAAGCTTTTTAGCAACTTTATCCATTTTTAATTTCTCAATAACCTGGCCTTCCGGCCTTCCAAGATGACTCATAAGTATAATCTTAGCATTCTTTTCCAGAAGGAAATTTATTGTTGGTATAACAGCTGTTATTCTCTCATCTTCAGTTATATCTCCATCATTCATGGGAACATTAAAATCAACCCTTACCAAAACCTTTTTGTTTTCTACATCCATGTTTTTTATTGTTGGAATCATTTTAACACCTTTTTAGCAAGGTTCTTAAGGTTAATTATAAATCTTACGAATTTTGATGGGCCTATTTCTATTGCGCTTTCAGGGCACATTTCATGGCAGCAGTAGCACATTATACACTTGTTTTTATTGATTTTTATCTCTCCATTAACAAATCTTATTGCGTTTGCAGGGCATGATTTCATGCATGCAAGACATTTCCTGCATTTTTTATAGTTTATTTTTATCTTTGGATTGATAATAATATAAAATATCTTCATCAAAAACTCGAGCCTTCCCCTGAATGTTTTTATTGGCTTTTCATAATTTACTCTTATGTTTTTTTCTCCTCTGATTTCAATCTCTGGCTTAAGATTTCTTCTTATTAAAGCAGTGTTTGTCTGTATGTCATCTCCGCTAAATCCAATTATCTTTTCAGCGATAAAATCAAGCGCAATTCCGCTTCTGCTTGCAATTATAACTCCTGTCTTTTTTATTTTTCCTGCAGAAGGACCGTTGCCTTCCATTCCGATAATGCCATCCATTATATTCAAATCCGGCTTTCTTGCAAGATAAATGTCAATTAAAAGATCAGAAAATCTCTTTTGATTTCCGCAGGTTTTGTGATAATAAGCTTTTTTGCCTCCTGCAATTATCCCAAACATGTTTTTAACAGCTCCTGTATAACCAACTAGAGTATGTGTCTTTAGTTTAGGAAGGTTTATTATGAACTCGGCATCTAAGACTAGCTTTGGAACATAAATTCTTTTCAAAATCTTTCCATTTATTTTTTTAAGAATTATTTCTGACTTGTCGAAGTTTATAAGCTTGGCATTATATTCCTCAGCAACCTTTTTGATGCCGCTTTTTTCAAGGGCATAATCAGTCCCGCCTGAAACCATAAAACCAGCAGATTCACCTATTGAGATATGGCATTTCTTTTCTTTTAGTATTCTGCATACTGCGCTTATTATGGCAGGATGGGTTGTCACAGCTTGCTTAGGTTCTTTTCCCATAAGCGCATTCGGCTTTATAAGAACATTAGTGCCTTGCTTCACCTTAAAGCCAATTAAGTCAAGGGCTTTCCTTACCTTCTCAAGTACAAGCTCTTCATCATAAGATTTGCATTTGACAACTGAAACCTTTTCTATCATGATGCTTGTTGCTTTTGCTTATTATAAAAAGGTTTGTTTTTAAATTTTAAAAAAAGAATTAAACCATCATTTCAATGAAATCAACCATCCTGCATGAATATCCCCATTCATTGTCATACCATGCAACAACCTTTACTAGCTTTCCAGAGGTTTTTGTTAACTCTGCGTCAAAAATTGCAGAATGAGGGTTTCCAACAACATCTATTGAAACAATTGGCTCTTCTGTGTATTGCAAAATCCCTTTTAAGCTCTTTTCTGAAGCAGACTTGAAAATTTTGTTTATTTCCTCAGCAGTTGCCTCTTTTTTCAGGACAGCAACAAAGTCTGTTATTGATCCGTCTGCAACAGGAACCCTCATTGCCATTCCATCTAGTTTTCCTTTCAGCTCTGGTATTGTAAGTGTTACTGCTTTTGCAGCACCTGTTGTTGTTGGTATTATTGAAAGATTGGCAGCCCTTGCCCTTCTTAAATCCTTATGGGGCAGGTCAAGTATTTTTTGGTCATTCGTATAGGCGTGCACTGTTGTCATAAAACCCTTTTCAATGCCAAAATTATCATTAAGGACTTTTACAACAGGCGCAAGGCAGTTTGTTGTGCATGAAGCTAATGAAATGATATTATCTTTTTTCCTGTCATAGTCTTTATCATTCACTCCGATTACAATTGTTTTTATAGGATTGTCTCCTTTTGCTGGAGCAGATATCAGAACTTTTTTTGCACCTGCTTTCAAATGCTTTTCAGCTCCTTCTTTTGTTATGAAAATTCCAGTGCTTTCAACAACAACATCTATTTTCAATTTTTTCCATGGCAGATTTTCAGGTTCCTTCTCTGAAAAAATTTTGATTTCTTTTCCATTAACTACAATAGAATTGCCTTTTGCCTTAATGTCTGCATCAAGAATTCCATGAACAGAATCATATTTCAGTAGATGGGCAAGAGTCTTTGCATCTGTTAAGTCATTTACAGCAACAAACTCAATGCCCTTTCTTTTCATTCCGGCCCTGAAAACAAGTCTTCCTATCCTTCCAAAACCATTAATTGCAACTCTTATCATAAAATCACCTCTGATAGCTGATATTAATCATTACTTCTTTTTATATATTTTGGGTTTTTTATATTAATTCCACAATCTTTTTATAAGACTTGTTAATTCTTAAAGTTTATGGCATATGAATTAATAATAACTGAAAAGCCAAAGGCAGCAGAAAAGATAGCAAGTGCTCTCGCCGATGGAAAGATGATTAAGGAGACATACAAAAAGGTTTCATACTATAAAATAACCCGCGGCAAGAAAGATATTGTTGTTTGCTGTGCAGTAGGGCATTTATTTGGATTAGCTGAAAAAGACAAAAAAGGATGGATTTATCCTGTTTTTGATATTGAATGGGTTCCTGCATTTGAACAGAATAACGGTGCAAAATTTACAAAGAACTATATTGATGCAATAAAAAAAGCAAGCAAAGATGCTAATTCTTTTACTATTGCATGTGACTATGATGTTGAGGGTGAATTAATTGGATTTAATGTTTTAAGATTTATATGCAAGCAGAAAGATGCGCAAAGAATGAAGTTCTCAACCCTGACAAAACAGGATTTAATAAATGCTTATGAAAAAAAATCAAAAACAATTGATCATGGGCTTGCAAGCGCAGGAGAAACAAGGCATGAGCTTGATTGGTATTATGGCATTAACCTTTCAAGAGCACTTACATCAGCTATAAAGTCAGCAGGATTTTTTAAAGTTCTTAGTTCCGGCCGTGTCCAGGGACCTGCATTGAAAATAATAGTTGACAGGGACAGGGAAATAAAGGCTTTCAAGCCAGTTCCTTTCTGGCAGATAGAATTAATAGGCGATGTAGAGAAAGAAAAGATAACAGCATTGCATGAAAAAGACAAGTTTTGGGATAAAAAGGAAGCAGACAAGGTAATGAAAAATGTTAAGGGGCAAAAGCTTGCAAAAATAAAGGAAGTTAAAAAGATAAAATTCCAGCAGGCTCCTCCAGTTCCATTTGATTTGACAACAATGCAGATAGAGGCTTACAGGGCATTGAGGATTTCCCCAAAAGACGCTCTTGCTATTGCCCAGGAGCTTTATACTTCTGGTTTTATTTCATATCCAAGAACATCAAGCCAGAAGCTGCCAAAAGAGATTGGATACAAAAAAATTTTAGAACAATTATCAAAACAAAAAAATTATTTAAGTTTATGCAAAGAATTATTGAAAAAAGGGCTTGTGCCAAGTGAGGGAAAAAATACTGACCCGGCGCATCCTGCAATTTATCCGACAGGAATTTCCCCAAAAGGGCTTGAAGACCAGGAATCAAAGCTTTATGATTTAATTGTGAAAAGATTCATGTCTGTTTTTGCAGGACCGGCAACAAAAGAGACAGTGACCATAAAAATTGACTGCAGCAAAGAAATATTTATCGCAAAGGGAACAACAACTGTTGAAAAAGGGTGGCATATCTTTTATGAGCCATATGTTGCAGGAAAGGAAGAGGAGCTTCCGCTTGTCAGAGAAAATGAGAAAGTTGATGTAAAAGAAATAAATTTTTATGACAAAGAAACACAGCCTCCAAAGCATTATACTCCTGCCTCTATAATAAAAGAGATTACAAAAAGAAACCTTGGAACAAAAGCAACTCGTGCTCAAATAGTAGATACTTTATTCCAAAGAGGATATGTAACAGGAAAATCAATAGAGGCAACTGACCTGGGAATAAGCACTATAAAGACCCTTGAAAAATTCTGCCCAAAAATTTTAGATGAAGAGCTTACAAGACACTTTGAAGTAGAAATGAATGAAATAGAAGAAGGAAAGAAAAAGCCGAAAGAAATCCTTGATGAGGCAAAACAGGGATTAAAGGAAATTCTTTCTGATTTTAAGAAAAAAGAAAAAGACATAGGTGAAGGCTTAAAGGAAGCAACAATTGAAACAAAAAACAAGGAAAGCTTTATTGGAAAGTGCCCCATATGTAAGGAAGGAAATTTAAGGATTATTTTTTCAAAAAAATCAAAAAAGCGATTTATTGCGTGCGATGCATATCCAAAATGCAAGACAACATTCAGCCTGCCGCAAAAAGGGCTTGTAAAATCAGCTGAAAAACAATGCCCTGAATGTGGATATCCAATTATTATGGTCATCACAAAAGGAAGAAGGCCATGGATTTTCTGCATAAACCCTAACTGCAAAGGCAAGCAAACAGAATCAAAAGATATTTAATTACTAATTTATTCTTTATTATCATAATGATATTAAAATCAAAATGGGCATTTTTATTAATATTTCTTTTTCTAATTCCTGTTTGTTTTGCAAGTGTTGGCCACATGCCTTTACTTGCTGTAAGCCAGACAGAAGATGGCTATGAAGGCTCTTCTGCCCATCTCTATCTTGAGATAAAGCCAGGAACTGGGCGCGTGTTTATTGAAACATATCCATTGACAAAACTTGACACTCAGATATCAACAAGGTTTGCAAGGGAAATAGCATGCAAATATGCTGATGCTAATTGTGATAATTATGATTTCTTTTATACAATAAGAGCAGATTCATCCATCATAGGCGGCCCAAGCGCTGGTGCTGCAATATCTGTACTAACAATTGCAATGCTTGAAAACATAAACTTAGATGAAGACATAACAATAACAGGAACAATAAATTCTGGTGGAATCATTGGGCCTGTTGGAGGCCTTAAGGAAAAGATAGATGCTGCCTCAGAAATAGAAATAAAAAAAGTTCTAATACCTGCAGGCACGAGATTTTCAAAGGAAGAGGATAACAAAACAATTGACTTGGTTGAATATGGGGATGAAAAAAATATAAAAGTTGTTGAGGTTTCTGACCTTGATGATGTTTTATATGAATTTACAGGCAAGAAAAAAGAAATAAGAAATGAGAGCCTTGAAATCAGTGATGAATATTCAGGCATTATGAGAATTCTTGCAGAAAGATTATGCAATAAAAGTTATGCATTAAAAGAAGAATTTGAAAAATTAAAAATAGGTGAGTTGGATGAAAACCTTATTAAAATAGAAGAAAATGCAAAAAACCTGACTGAAAAAGGAGAAGCTGCTTTTAATAAAAACACCCTCTATTCTGCTGCAAGCTTCTGCTTTGGCGCAAATACAAAATACAAACAGCTTATATTCTTAGTGCAGGGTATGAAGAAAAAAGATGTAGCAGATAAAATAAAACTAACACGTGATGAAATAAAAGATTTTGATTCAGGGCTGCCATTTAAGTATGAAACAATAACTGACCTGCAGACATATGCTATAGTGAAGGAAAGGCTCATAGAATCAGAGGATTACCTTGAGCTAAGTGAGGAGCAGCTTGGCAAAGGCGAAATGAATGAGAGCATTAGCTCTTTAGCATACTCTATTGAAAGGTTTTACAGCGCAAAGGCATGGAGTGAATTCTTTAATAACAAAGGAAAAAAATTTGATTTTAATAAAGAGGTTTTAATGAGCTCTTGCATAACAAAGATATTAGAGGCAGAGGAGCGCTATCAGTATGTAATGCTGTTTTTTCCAGATGTTCTTGCTGATACAAAAAAAGAGATAAACCTTGCTTATTCTGATATGGAAAATGAGGATTATGATCTCTGCCTGTTTAAAGCAAGCAAGGCAAAAGCAGAGTCAGACATTATACTTTCCACATTAGGTGTTGAGGAAGAGCATGTTGACGGCCTGCTGGATAAGAAACTGGAAATTGTAGGAAGAAATATTGCTGAGACAAGCAAAAGAGGGCTGTTTCCAATAATTGGTTATTCTTATTATGAATATGCAAAAAGCCTTAAAGATGATGATAAATATTCTGCTTTGTTGTATGCAGAGTATGCACTTGAATTAAGCAATCTTGATATATACTTTGATAATAATAAAAAAACACTTATGCCTTATGTTGACAAAAGCTTTCTTTCAGCACTTATATTAGGAATTTTAATTGGGCTTTTGTTGTTCAGAAGAAAAAAGGAGCAAGGATTGTTTATCAAGATCAATAGGTAATTTTTATTTTAAAGATTATAGAAGTTTAATAAGATTTGTCATGATGCTTTACATAATGAACAGTTATCAAATCTTCCTTTACATCAAAGATAATAATGAATGGATCAAGATGTGCTCTTCTATTGCCCTTTAATACATTCCTTAAAGGTTTATAATGCTCTGGATTTTGCCTTATTTCTTTTAGTTTCTTTGTTAATCTATTGAACAGGTTTTTGTCTTTTCTCTTTAGTTTCTTTAACTGCTTCTCAAAAAATGGAGTAAATTTTATTTTGTATTCCATTCTTATAAATCCTTAAAGCATTTATCCATCTCTTTATCAGATTTCAAAACCTTTCCCTTTCCAGCCCTTGCCTCTTTCATACTTTGCTTTACCCCAGAAATTAGTTTTTTATCACTATAAATAAATCTTTCATCAAAATCTTGAGTTAGCTGCCTTAATTCCTTAAGCTCTTCCCTGATTCCTGTTCTAACTAAGTCGCTAAAATTAGAAAACAAACCGCTATTAACTAGATGCATGCTTTCATTATATAGATTCTTTGGTAGAGATATTGTTATTTTTTTAAATTCCATTTATACCACCTTAATACCACTTAGAGAGGTATTAATATATAAATCTTTGGATTTCTCAATCTATTATTCTTGTTAATAACAAGTTGCTTAGAATTAGTGATTATGAAACCTGGGAATGAAGCCGAAGCCTCAGTCCCAGGAAAAAGAGGTGATTATAAACCTGAGATAAGGGCAAGCCCATATCCCAGGAAAAAGAGGTGATAGTTGAAAATAAAGAATATACAAACACCCCCAAACCTGCTTCTAACTACTGTATAATGTAACTACTATATAAAGCTTTCGGTTTTTAAGGATTCTTGAGTAGTAACACAATTAAAAACCATGTTTATAGACGGGAAAAATCGAAATCAATAACTTTTTAAATGCCTTAAATACCTTAAAAACCATGTTATGCCAGAAATGCAAAAAAGCAAGAGCAGAAGTAAAGCTTCCTTATCTCGGATTAGGGTTATGCAAAGGATGCTTCTGCAAGCTTATTGAAAAAAGAGTCAAAAAAGAGATAAGGTCAAAAAAGCTTATTAACGAGAAGGAAAAGATTCTTTTACTGGACAATAACAGTAAGGAAGCAAAAATCTCAGAGCATATAATAAGAGTTGCATACAATAATAGGGTTGATTTGCTGAAAGTTAAGGTTAATGCACTTAAGATTGGTTTTTTAAGCAAAGAAGTAAAAAAAGCCATAGAAAAGAACAAGATAAAACAGGTTATAATTCCATGGAATTTGGATGATGAAATAATTTATTTCACTGAAAACATGTTTAACAAAGAAGACTTTAAGTTTTTAGACCATTTCATTCAAAACAAAATCCTTTTCATAAAACTTCTGAGAAATGTGCTTGAGAGCGAATGCTTTTTGTTTGCAAAGTGCAGGAAGTTTAAATTCAAAGACAAGCCGGAAAAAGACAGACAAAAAAAAGCCATAAAAAGCATGCTGGATAAAATAGACAAAAAGCATTCTGAAACAAAGTTTTCTTT